>Ga0213872_10000085_pt1 | contig 85496 bp, 80 predicted proteins | sample VelepicomBERX_R2_FD_160071 | JGI IMG/M metagenome (GOLD analysis project Ga0213872, IMG submission 160071) | Rhizosphere microbial communities from Vellozia epidendroides in rupestrian grasslands, the National Park of Serra do Cipo, Brazil - RX_R2 | ecosystem: Host-associated > Plants > Roots >... | reverse complement strand
ACGCCCCATCGTCGAGCACGCCGATGTGCGGCGCATGCTTCTTGCGCAGAAAAGCTACGTGGAGGGCGGCCTCGCGCTGGAGCTTTACTGCGCGCGTCTGGTTGACGAGCTTCACACGGGCGACGACAGGCCTGGCGCGCAGGCCCTGCTTGACGTGCTGATACCGATTGCCAAGAGCTGGCCCAGCGAGTGGTGCTTGGAGGCCAACTCACTGGCCATTCAAGTGCTGGGCGGCTACGGTTACACGCGCGACTTTCCCGTGGAGCAGCACTGGCGCGACAACCGCCTCAACATGATCCACGAAGGAACGCACGGCATCCAGGGCCAGGACCTGCTGGGCCGCAAGGTGGTGCAAAACGGCGGCGCCTCGCTTGCCGCCCTGACCGCACGAGTGCAGTACACCGCCGAGCGCGCGACGACCGCAGGCTGGGCCGCGCAGGCGAGCCAGTTGATGGCGGCGCTGGGCAAGGCGAGCGACGCCACGCAGCAGGCCTGGAGCACGGGCAATGCCGAAGAGGCGCTGGCCAATGCCACGCCCTATCTGCAGGCCTTTGGTCACACCGTGATCGCCTGGCTGTGGCTGGACGTGGTACTGGCGCTCAAGAGCGACGGCGACTTCGCGCAGGGCAAGCGCGCCGCTGCCCGCTACTTCTATGCCTACGAGCTGCCCAAGATCGGCGCGTGGCTCGACGTGGTGGCGCGACGCGAGCCGCTATGCCGGGAGATGAAGACCGAATGGTTTTGAGCTGAAGAGCTGGGGCTCCGTCAACACGGTCGCGAATTGCGTTTTCTCAAGCTGTATCGGGGAGCCGGCGCCGAGAGTCGTGACATGGGCCCCTAAAGGGCTCGTACGACTGAGAGGGGAGAGGGAATGGCATTCACTCTGCATTCCACCGAGACCGAGGCGGCACCTGCCGACGGATTCGAGTTCCTGGATACCGGGCACCGCCGCGCCCTCGCAGAGCTCGGCAGCTTGCGCACTCTGATCGAGACCATGCGAGCGTCCGGCCTTAACGCCCGGCTGCGAGAGGACTTGACCGAAGTCGGTCAGTTCTTCGACGAGTTCTCGCACGAGCATCACCTCGACGAGGAAAAGCATGTCTTCCCGCGCCTGATCGCGGATCGAGACCCCGAGGCTGTCAACGCGGTCCGCTGCCTGCTTGAGGATCATTTCTGGCTCGAGGAAGACTGGCGCGAACTCAGTGCCCAACTCAAGGCGCTGGCCCGGGGCGAGGAGGTCGATCTGGACCAACTGGCCGACAACGCCACCGTATTTGCCGGCCTGCTGCAGGCACATATGGTCTTCGAGGAGACCTACGTCTACCCGCGCGCACGAGCGTCGGTCGACACGAGGTTGCGCCTGGAAATGGGCCGGGAGATCGCCGCACGGCGCGTCCGCGGGCGTGTTCCGCCCCAAGGCGTGGCCGCACTGGACGCTGAACAGCTGGACTGGCTGCGGGCGCGACTGATCGAGCGTGAAGCGGTTCTGCGCCGCGCCATGCTCGAGGACGAAGTCCGCATCCAGGCTGTGGAGCGATCCGAGCTAGAGGACCTGCGCGAGGCTCTCGGGCGCATTGCTGACGGCCGGTACGGGATTTGCGCAGATTGCGGCAGCGCCTTGCTGCTGAGTCAGTTGCTGACGCAGCCCGAAAGCTCGCTGTGCGCGGCTTGCCGCGCGAGCTACTTCAAGTAGGTGCGCAGGACCGTCACCACTTCCTCGATCTCGTCGTGCCGCTGCTCAGCGGAGATGTCTTCGGCCGCCACGTGTTCACGCAGGTGGCCCTCGATGACTTCGGCCATGAGTCCGGCCACGGCCCCTCGGATCGCGGCGATCTGCTGGAGCACCCGGCCGCAATCCATGTCTTCGCCGGACTCGATCAGCCGTTCGAGCGCGTCGGCCTGGCCTTTGATCCTTCGCACGCGAGCAATCAAGCCCTTTTGGCCTTTTACGGTGTGGGTCATGAGAACATGGTTTAGGGTACTGGGGAAGAGTACCTTTGTTTTGACTTGAATGGCGCGCCAGGTGGCGCGTGTGCCAACGATCATGACTGATTTCGCATCCCTTCTCCAGCAGGGCAATGTTTGGCTGTTTGTCCCCAGTGCCATCCTGCTGGGCGCCTTGCACGGCCTGGAGCCCGGTCATTCAAAGACCATGATGGCGGCGTTCATCGTCGCGATCCGAGGCACCATGACGCAGGCTGTGCTGCTGGGCTTGTCGGCCACGCTGTCTCACACGGCGGTCGTCTGGCTCGTTGCCCTCGCCGGCCTGTACTTCGGTCGCAACTGGAATGCCGAAGCAACCGAGCCGTATTTCCAGGTCGCTTCAGCCGTTCTCATCGTCGGCGTCGCCGCCTGGATGCTTTGGAGGACCTGGCGCGATCAACACGCTGCTGAGCATGACCACGACCACGCCCACGACCACGGACCTCAGCACGATCATGATGCCCCCGCAGCGCGTCAACACCGGGCATGGAGTCGTCCGCCTCGAGATCTTCGAGTCCGGCGTGCCCCCGCGCTTGCGTCTTTACAGCGAGAGAGGCCACAGCTGGTCCGCTGAAGACGTGGAAGTCACGACAACCCGTTCGGACGGAGCAACGCAAGTCTTCCGTTTCGTTCAGCGTGAGGGCTTCGTCGAATCGGTGGACGAGATTGCCGAGCCGCATGCGTTCGATGCGCGTCTCAGTCTTGGGCACGAAGGGCACCGGCACGATTTCGACCTCGTCTACCAGGAGCATGAGCACGCCCACGAAAGGCTCGAGGTCGGCGACCTGGAGTACCAGGACGCCCATGAGCGGGCCCATGCCAACGACATCAAGAAGCGCTTCGCCAACCGCGAGGTGACGACCGGGCAGATCATCGTGTTTGGCCTCACGGGTGGGCTCGTTCCATGCCCGGCCTCGATCACCGTGTTGCTCTTGTGTCTGCAGCTCAAGAACTTCACGCTCGGAGCCGCGCTGGTGCTGTGCTTCAGCATCGGCCTGGCCCTGACCATGGTGGTCTCGGGCGCCGTCGCCGCGCTGAGCGTCAAGCATGTCTCGAAGCGCTGGAGCGGCTTCGGGGAATTTGCGCGCAAGGCGCCTTACTTCTCGGGCGGACTGATTCTGCTCGTCGGGCTATACCTTGGCGCGGCAGGTGTCAGCCATCTGATCAATCCAGCACTTTGACTTTGATGTTCCGGAAGTGCGTCTCGCTCCCCGGGTCATGCCCCTGGAGTGCGAAGGTGCCGTGCGCGAGCAGCCGTTCCTCCAGACCCTTGGCGCGCGGCGGATGGGCTTCTTGCGTGTAGTCCACGATCAGCTTGCCGTTGATGCGCGTCACCACGTGCATGCCTTCGACGCGGATGGTCATCGTCTGCCACTCGCCGTCGGGCGCGGTCACCTCCGGATAGTCCACCACGCCCCACAAGCCGCCAGTGCGGCTCGGGTCGCTGTGCGTGTTGTTGACTTGCACCTCGTAGCCCTTGCTTGGCCAGCCTGCTTCCTGCCATTGGGTGTGGAAATAAACGCCAGAGTTGGCGTGGGGGAACGTCATCAGGTCGACCTTGAGCTCGAAGTTCTTGAAGTCGTGGTTGGCGACGGAGCCGAGGTAGAAGAGGTGGGAGCGCGGGCCTTTCACGATGATCATGCCCTCGCGCACGCTGAAAGTGCCCGGCGCGTCGCTGGCGCGCCAGTCGGCAATGGACTGGCCGTCGAAGAGCAGCTGCCAGCCTTCGGCCTTCTCGGTGGCGCTCAGCGTGTTGGGGGCATCGGCAGCCGTGGCGGCGAAGGATGCGAAGGCGAGCGAGAGCAGAACACGACGTTTCATCAGGAGACTCCAACGATCTTGAGCACGGCGGCGGGCGGGCCGTCGAAGGTTTGCGAAGGGGTGTTGCCCACGTAGCCGAGATCCTTCATGCCTTCGGGCGTCGTGTAGAAGCCGCCGGCCGTGAGGTCACGGAAGCGGGCGAAGAAATTCACCTGCTCGACGAGGGGCGAATCCTTGGCCACTGGCGAGCAGATCGTGTCGGCGATCTGCGATTGCTGGGCGGCGGTAGCTGCGGCGAAGACGACGCCGAAGCGCCGCTCGCTCTCGGCATCGAGCCAGGCCAGGCCTTTGAGGACGAGGGCCCGGTCGTGCTTCTGGTCTTCGTAGGGCGCGCTGATCCATTCGTCGATGAAGGCCTCCACCTTCAGCTCAGCGGCGCTCGGCGAGCGATCGTCGGCCGGGATGATGAGGCCACACAGGGCCGAGGCACAGCGGCGCTCGCGCTCGGTGAAGGAGAGCGGCCAGAGATCGCCGCTCTTGTAGCGGCGCACCACGTCCGGATCCGAGCCGATGCCGGACACCGGCTTGGCAGTGGGCTTGGCGCTTGCGAGCGCGGGGCTGCTTGCCGAGGCGGCGAGCAACCACTGAAGTGAGGTGCGGCGGTCCATTCAGAGCTCCTTCTTGCGCAGACGGTCCACGATGTGGTCGGCCGTGCGCCAGGCCAGGGCCATGATCGTGAGGGTGGGGTTCTTGTCGGCGTTGGACGCGAAGGGCGCGCCGTCGGTGAGGAAGAGGTTGTCCACGTCCCAGGTCTGGCTCCAGCGGTTGACGACGGAACGCTTGGCGTCCGCACCCATGATGGCGCCGCCCACCTCATGGATGATGGAGCCACCCGTGGCGATGGCCTTGGCACCGTCGAGCTGCGGGCCATGATGCGTCTTTCCGCCCATGGCCTCGATGATCTGGGCGAAGGTCTTCTGCATATGGGCCGCCTGGCGGGTCTCGTGCTCGCTCCACTGCCAGTGAAAACGCAACACCGGGATGCCATAGCGGTCTTTCACGGCGGGGTCGATTTCGCAGAAGGACTTCTCGTTGGGGATCATCTCGCCGCGGCCCGAGAACCAGACGAAGGAGCCGTAGTAGCGCCGCGCGTCTTGCTTGAAGGACTTGCCGTACGTCCCGCCGTTGAGCCACTGCAGGCCCGCGCCGGTGTCGAGCGAGGGCATGCGCTTGCCCGTGCCCAGCTCGATGTGATAGCCGCGCGCAAAGCCGAGTTCGCCCTTGAGCTGCTGCTGATAGAGCCACCAGGGGGAGTAGACATGGCTGCCGCCGGCGCCGTCCTCGTTGTGGTCGGGCAGGCCCTCTAGCAGGGGCACCTGGCCACCCAGGTCGCTGCCCACGGTGTCCATCAAATACTTGCCGACGAGGCCGCTGCTGTTGGCCAGGCCCTGCGGGAAGTTGGCAGACCTGGAGTTGAGCAAGATGCGCACCGACTCCGCTGCGCTGGCCGCCAGCACGACCACGCGGCCGTGCACCTCCTCGTGATTGCCTGTGGCCTTGTCGATGAAGCGCACGCCGCGCGCCTTGCCGTTCTTGCCGAGCACCACCTCGTAGGCCATGGCATTGCAGACAATGTCGAGGTTGCCGCTGTCCAGTGCCGGCGGAAGGTGCACGGCCGGCGACTGGTAGGTGGCGCGAATGGCGCAGCCGCGTCCGCAGGGCGTGGCCCAGAAGCAGGCGGCGCGGCGCTGCATGTCCTTCTCGAGGATGGCCTGCGCGCGCGCATTTCCGGGGTGCAGCTTGGCGGGCAGGCTCTTGTGGTCCAGGGCCTTGGTCAGCACCGCGCGGTGGATGGGCACGACGGGCACGCCCATCTGGGCAGCACGCTGCTTGACGAGCCGTTCGCCCACGCGCGCGGCGGGTGCCGGCAGCAGCACGCCCTCGGGCGAGTCGGGCGTGTTCTCCATGCCCTCGTTGCTGCCATAGACGCCGATCAGCATTTCCACCTTGTCGTAATAGGGCGCGAGCTCCTCATACGTCAGCGGCCAGTCGAAGCCCAGGCCATCGCGCGTCCTCGGCTTGAAGTCGTAGGGGCCGTTGCGCAGGGCGATGCGGCCCCAATGGTTGGTTCGGCCGCCGAGCATGCGGGCGCGCCACCAGTCAAAGCGCTGCTGCGGATCGTCGTTGGCCTGGGTGTAGGGCTCGCCGGGGACCTGCCAGCCGCCGTCGATCGTGGCGTCGTGAAAACCGAAGGGCTTCTCGGGCGTGCCGGCGCCGCGCAGCGGGGCCTCGGCGTTGGTCTGGAACATCGGCGTCTCTTTGACGATGTCGTATTTGCGGCCGGCTTCCAGCATCAGCACCTTCACGCCTTCCATGGCGAGCGTGTAGGCCGTCTGTCCGCCTCCAGCACCGGAGCCGACGACGATGACGTCGTAGTCCTTCCTGAGCGTCTTGGGAGTCACGTAGGGCAAGAGGGTCTCCTTAGAAAGCTATCCATCGACCGTTCGAGGCGACGGCCCGTTCGACGAAGCGCACGCCGCGCGCGCCGTCTTCCACTCGTGGGTAGTCGCCGCTGCGGGTTCCGGCGTGCAGGTCGGCGGCCAGTTCGGTGTACAGATTGGCGAAGGCCTCGATGAAGCCTTCCGGGTGGCCCGGCGGCAAGCGGCAGGCGCGTCTGGCGGCCTCGCTCAGGTTGGCCGAGCCGCGCGTGAGCTTGCGAGGCGCTTCGTCGAGCGGCGCGTGGACCAGCACGTTCGGGTCCTCCTGCTGCCAGCTCAGGCTGCCGCGCTCGCCGAATACGCGGATGCGCAGGTCGTTCTCGTGGCCGATGGCCATCTGCGAGGCGAGCAGCACGCCGCGCGCGCCGCCCTCCAAACGCAGCAGCACGCTCGCGTCGTCATCGAGCGTGCGCCCGGCGCCGAAGCTGCTGAGCTCGGCGCAGAGCTGCTCGATACCCTGGCCGGTGATGGTGTGCAGCAGGTTCTCCGCATGTGTGCCGATGTCGCCGAGCGCGCCGCCGGGGCCGCTCTGCGCGGGGTCGGTGCGCCAGCTCGACTGCTTGTTGCTCGACGTCTCCATCGCACCGGCAAGCCAGCCCTGGTGGTATTCCACGATGGCCTTGCGGACCTTGCCGATCACGCCGGAGCGCACGAGCTCGCGGGCCTCCCGAACCATGGGGTAGCCTGTGTAGTTGTAGGTCACAGCGAAGGCCGTGCCGCGTGCTTTCACGAGCGCCGCGAGTTCCTCTGCTTGGGCCCAGCGGTGCACCAAGGGCTTGTCGCAGGCGACGTTGAAGCCGGCGTCAACGAAGGCTTTGGCCACCTCGTAGTGCAGGTGGTTGGGCGTGACGATGACGACGAGGTCCACGCGCTCGTTTGCAGGGCGGCGCTGCTCGTCGGCCAGCAGCGTGTGCCAGTCGGGATGGTTGCGATCGGAGGCCAGGCCCAGTTCGCGGCCCGAGGCGAGCGACTTCTCTGGCGAGGAGGAGAGCGCCCCCGACACCAGCTTGTAGTGTCCGTCAAGCGCCATCGCATGGCGGTGCACGGCACCGATGAAGGCGTCCTTGCCGCCACCGATCATGGCAACGCGCAGGCGCCGGTTCATGCCTTGGCCCCCTTGCCGAAATTGGCGTCGAAGGCGCCATGGGCCGGCGGAAAATCGAGCTTGCGGCAATAGGCCGCGCTCTCCGTCGCCCCGTGCACGCGGTCCATGCGGCTGTCTTCCCACTCAACCGACAGCGGCCCCTGGTAGCCCACGTCGCCGAGCGCCACCATGATGGATTCGAAATCGATCATGCCGCGCCCCACGCTGCGGAAGTCCCAGCCGCGGCGCGGGTCACCGAAGCTCGTGTGCCCGCCGAAGGTGCCCACGGTGCCATCGCCGCGGCCCCACCAGACGTCCTTCATGTGCACGTGGAAGATGCGCGGCCCGAACTGTCGGATGAAGCGCACATAGTCCACACCCTGGTAGGCGAAATGGCTGGGGTCGAAGTTGAAGCCAAAGCGCGGGTGCTGGTTCACGGCCTCGAGCGCGCGTTCAGAGCTGGCGATGTCGAAGGCAATCTCTGTTGGGTGCACCTCCAGCGCGAAGTTCACGCCCTGGCGCTCGAACTCGTCGAGGATGGGCTTGAAGCGCCGGCCGAAGTCGGCATAGCCCTCATCCCAGAAGCTTTGCGGCGTGGGCGGGAAGGCATAGGCCGCATGCCAGATCGAGGAGCCGGTGAACCCGGTCACGCGCTGTACGCCGAGCAGGGCTGCGGCCCTGGCCGTGTCGGCCAGCTCGCGCGCGGCGCGCTGGCGCACGCCCTCGGGCTCGCCGTCGCCCCACACATGGGCGGGCAGGATGGTGCGATGGCGCGCGTCGATCAGGTCACACACGGCCTGGCCCACGAGGTGGTTTCCGATGGCGTAGACCTCCAGGCCGTGTTGGGCAAGCAGCGCGCGTTGCGCGGCGGCGTAGCCCGGCTCCGCCAGCGCGCGCTGCACATTGAAGTGGTCACCGCCGCAGGCCAGCTCCAGGCCGTCGTAGCCCATGCTCTTGGCCAGGGGCGCGAGTTCGGCGATCGGAAGGTCGGTCCATTGACCGGTGAAGAGGGTCAGAGGTCTTGCCATGATCGTCAGAACGGTGAATCCGGGAAGTAGAAGTCCTTGGCGTTGTCCTTCGTGATCAGCACCGAGGGGATGATGGTCTTGGCCGCCAGCTTCTCACCTTTGAGGCGTGTCTCGGCCGTGAGCTTGATGGCGTCGTAAATGAACTTGGGCGAGTAGGAGACGTTGGCCTGGATGCGCGGGTCGGTGCCGGCCATCATCAGCTTGACCATTCCCTTGGCGCCGGCGCCGCCAAAGACGAGCTTGATGTCCGTACGCTTGGCCTGGTCGATGGCCTTGAGCACGCCAAAGGCCATGTCATCGTCAGCGGCCCAGACGGCGTCGATGTGCTTGAAGCGGGTCAAGAAGTCCTGCATGACCTTGAAGGCATCGTCGCGGTTCCAGTTGCCGTGCTTGGCGTCCAGCAGCTTGATACCCGGGTGCTTGGCGAGCACGCTCTTGAAGGCGTCCATGCGCTCGTTGTCGATGGTGGTCGGGATGCCGCGCAGGGCCACGATCTCGCCCTTGTCGCCCAACTGCTTGGCGATGAACTCCGCCGGCACGGTGCCAAAGGCGGTGTTGTCGCCGGACACATAGGCATCCTGGGCAGCGGGGTCGGTCAGGCCGCGGTCGACCACGGTCACGTACACGCCTTTGCCGTGCAGTTGCTGCACGGGCTTGGTCAAGGCAGCGGACTCCTGCGGGAGGATGACCAGGGCATTGATCTTGTTGGTCGTCAGCAGATCCTGCAGCTGGTTGGCCTGCTCGCCGGCGGAGGCCGCAGCCTTGACGGTGATCTTGAGCCCCGGGTTCTGTGCCTCCAGCTCCTTCTTGGCTTGGTTGGCCCACCAGACGATGCCGGCCGTAAAGCCGTGGTCGGCGGCGGGGATTGCCACGCCGAGATTGAGCTTCGTCTGGGCCTGGGCGCTGAAAACGGCGGCCAGGGTGAGCGCGACGGCGAGTCTGCGAGTCAGCATGGAGTCTCCTTATCGTTGGCGCCTTTGCATGAAGGCGATGGCAATGATCACGATGCCCTGGACTGCGGCGTTCAGATGGATGCTGATGAAGCTGGTGAGGTTGAGGACATTGCCGATCACCGAGAGCAGCAGTGCCCCGACCACCGTGCCGACAATGCTGCCCGAGCCGCCCTTCAGCGCCGTGCCGCCAATGATCACCGCGGCGATGGCCTCCAGCTCCCAGAGCAATCCCGTGGTCGGCGAGGCCGAGCCCAGGCGCGGCACGTAAAGAAGCGTGGCCACGCCGACCATGGCACCGAGCACGACGTAGGTGCCGAGCTTGACCGCGTCGACGTTCACGGCGGCATAACGCGCCACCTGCTCGTTGGAGCCGATCGCCTGCACGTAGCGGCCATAGGCGGTGCGCTGCAGCACGGCCGCCGCGGCGCCGGATACCGCCGCGAACACCCAGATCGGGATGGGCACGCCGAGGAATGCGCCGTAGTAGACGGGGGCGTAAGCGTCGGCCAGCTCGTTGTCCAGCGTGATGGCGCCGCCGTCCGCTGCCCAGGTCAGCACCGCGCGGAAGATGCCCAGCGTGCCAAGCGTGACGATGAAGGGCTCGATGCGGCCGCGCGTGATCAGCCAGCCGTGGGCGAAGCCCAGAAGGCTGCCGATCAGCACCGCGCCGCCAGCGCCGGCGAACACAGCCAGCTGCGGCGCCACGCCATGCGCGCCGAGCGCATTCATCAGCAGGATCACGCAGCCTGCGATCAGGGCGGCCATGGAGCCGACCGAGAGGTCGATGCCGCCGCCCACGATCACGAAGCACATGCCCACCGCGATGATGCCGGTGAAGGTGGTGCGGCTCAGCACGTTGAGCGCGTTGTCCACCGTGGCGAAGTCGGCGTTGAGCAGGCTGGCGATGAGGCACAGCACGGCCAGGCCGGCGATCGGGCCGAAACCCTTAATGCGTTCCAGTGGCATGGGCGATGAGCAGTTCTTCGGTGGCGCCGTCGGCGTCCACGCAGGTTTGCAGGCGGCCCGCGCGCAGCACGGCGATGCGGTGGCACAGGCCGATGAGTTCCATCAGTTCGGAGGAGATCACGACGACCGCCAGACCTTGGGCGGCCAGGCGCTGGATCAAGCCATAGAGCTCGCGCTTGGCGCCCACATCCACGCCGCGCGTGGGTTCGTCGAGCACGACGATGCGGGGGTTGGGCTGCAGCACCTTGGCGAGCGCGAGCTTTTGCTGGTTGCCGCCCGACATGGAGCCGGCGCGCACCATCAGCGAGGCTGCGCGGATGCCGAAGTCCTCGACGGCGCGGGCCAACGCAGCCGCTTCCTCGGCCGGCCTCAGCCAGGGCTTCAGCGTCATGAGCGTGAGGTTCTGCCCGAGCCCGAAATCGAGGTGCAGGCCTTTGCCCTTGCGGTCTTCGCTCAGGTACGTGAGGCCGAGGCCCGCGGCTTCGCGCGGGTTACGGATCCGCACCTCGTGCCCGGCAATCTGCACGCTCCGGGCGCTGCCCGGGCGCAAGCCCATCAGGCCTTCGAACAGTTCGGTGCGGCCGGCGCCGACGAGGCCGGCAAAGCCGAGGATCTCGCCGGGTGCGACCTCGAAGCTCACGTCTTCGCACCAGCCCGGCACGCTCAACCCGTCCACGCGCAGCAGCGGCGCGGTCTCGGGACGTGGTGTCTTCGGAGGGAACAGGTCGCTGAGCTCGCGGCCCACCATCAGGCCGGCCATCTGCGTGCGCGTCAGGCTGGCCGTGGCCGCGCGCATGACGAAGCGGCCATCGCGCATCACGACGACCTCCTCGGTCAGGCGCTGCACTTCCTCGAGCTTGTGCGAGATGTAGATCAACGTCACGCCGTCCTGCTTGAGCTTGCCGATCAGCGTGAACAGCGCCTCCGCCTCGGCGCTCGTGAGCGTGGCTGTGGGCTCGTCCATCACCAGCACGCGCGCGCGGCGCTGCAAAGCCTTGGCGATCTCCACCCGCTGCTTCTCGGCCAGGCTCAGGGTGCGCACGCGTGCATCAGGCGAGCAGCCCAGGCCCACCTGTTGCAACAGCTCCACGGTCGCGACCCGCATGGCGCCGTCGTCGAGCCACCAGCCGCGCTTGAGCTCGTGGCCGAGGAAGATGTTCTGCGCGATCGTCAGGTGCTCGGCCAAGGCGAACTCCTGGTGGATCATCGCGATGCCGCGTGCCTCAGCGGCGCGCGGGCCGTCGAAGTGCACGGGGTCTCCGTCGATCCGCAATTCGCCGCTGCTGGGCGCCTCGTAGCCGGCCAGGATCTTCATCAGCGTGCTCTTGCCGGCCCCGTTCTCGCCGAGCAGGCCCACGGCACTGCCCGCGGCGAGCTCGAAGCTCACCTCGTGCAGGACCGGCACCGGGCCGAAGGCCTTCGCGATGGCGTGGAAGCCCAGCGTCTTCATCCGCTCATTTTGACCGTCAGGCCTTTCATGAAACGCAAGCTGATACCCAGGCTTTCCATAGGTGAGGCGGCCGCGTCATGCTCCACGAAGAAGTGCCGGATGCCTGCGCTGGCCGGGTCGGCGAGCAGGCGCGGGAAGTCGATGAGCCCGGGGCCGACCTCCGTCATCAGGTGGTGGGCTTGGTCCATGTTCAGGCTCAGCACATCTTGGCCGGCGGCCAGCGCAGCGGCTTTGGCTTGCTTCAGGTGGACCATGGGGAAGCGGCCTGGGTAGCGCCGCATCAGGGCGAGCGGGTCCTGCCCGGCGACCGCGGCCCAGTACAGGTCCAGCTCCATCTGCACGAGGGCAGGATCGCAGCGCGTCAGCAAGAGCTCATAGGGCTGCTGGCCGTTGACGGTGGCGAACTCGAAGTGGTGGTTGTGATAGCAGAGCTGCAGGCCCGCGTTGCGGCAGGTTTCGCCGGCGCGGTTGAAGGCTTCGGCGCGGCGCTTCCAAGCATCGAGGTCACGCCACTGTTCCTGCGGCGTCCACGGGACCACGAGATAGTGGTGGCCGATGGTCAGGGCTTCGTCGATCACCCGCGCAGCCTCCGGGCCCAGCACGCTGTCGCCGACGTGGGCGGAGGGCGCTGTCAGGTTCAAATCGCGCAGCAGTGCCTTGATATCGGCCGGCTTCTGACCGAAGTAGCCGGCGAATTCGACCTCCTGGTAGCCCAGGCGGGCCACCGCGGCCAGCGTGCCCCGGAAGTCCTTTTCCATGCCGGTGCGCACCGTGTAAAGCTGCACGCCGGGGTGGGCGATGCGCGGGCTGTCCGCGGCGCGCGCGGTTGAGTGGGCGAGGGGATTCGCGCCGCTGGCCAGCAGGGCCAGCAGCAGACTGCGTCTCTTCATGAAGTGTCTCCTGGAGATATCGCTCGGGCGCCGCCATTCTGGGGCCATCTTCACCCATTTGTGTTTTTCGCTCGCCGCTATCATCGAGTGCCTCGCCCAGCCACCATTCCGTGACCTTGCTCGCCGCATGTTTCCGGACCGCAATCGTCGCAGCCGCGGCGCTGTTGGGCGCTGCGCCGTCGTTGTCCGAACCCGGCTCGGTCGTCTATCCGATCTCCGGCGTGCCCGACGACCGGCGCAGCGAATACTACGTCCGTCTCTTGCAGATGGCCTTGGACAAGGGTGGCGGCGGCCGGCAGGCGGGCGCGGCCGCCACGCCCAGCGTGAACCTGCGCTCCTTTGAACTCCTGGCGACACGCAAGGGCATCGACGTCGTTTGGGCACCCATCACGGGCGAACTCGAGCAGGACTTCCTGCCCGTGCGCGTGCCGCTGGACAAGGGTGTGCTCGGCTGGCGGATCTTCCTGATCAACAAAAAGGATCGGGATCAGTTCGCGGCGGTGCGGACCCTGGGTGATCTCAGGGCCTTCTCCGCCGGCCAGGCTGGCGAGTGGGTGGACACGCAGATCCTGCGGTACAACGGCATCTCCGTCGTGGAGTCCACGTTGTACGAGAACATGTTCAGGATGCTGGCCGGCCATCGCTTTCGGTTCATGCCGCGCGGCGTTGCCGAAATCGTCGGTGAGGCCTCGAACTACGGGCATACGGGTCTGGCCATCGAGCAGCACTTGGCCCTGCACTACCCTTTTTGCACCTATTACTTCGTGGCGAAGGGCAACGCCGCTTTGGCTCACCAGATCGAGCGCGGCTTGCGCAGCGCGCAGCTGGATGGCTCATTCGAGGCCCTGTTCCAGCAATACATGGGCCACGAGATCGCTGCGGCCCGGCTCGATAAGCGCCTGGTGTTCGAGCTCGACAACCCGACCCTGCCGCCTCACGAAGCGCCGGGCCAGGCCGAGTGCCGCAGCGCCTCTGCGGGCATCGCACAAGCGCATTGATCCACAATCGCGGGCATGGAACTCGGCCCCACCATCCCCTTCGCTCCGAACTCCCGCTCGCCCGAGCCGGCCTTCGAGATTCTCCACGCCGACGGTGCAGCTTTGCGCCTGTTCTCGGCCAAGGTCGAGCAGCTGTTCAGCGGCGCCCAGTGGGCCGAAGGGCCGGTGTGGTTTGGCGATCAGCGCAGTCTGATCTGGTCGGACATTCCGATGAACCGCATGCTTCGCTGGGACGAGGCGACGGGCCACGTCGGCGTGTTCCGCTCGCCCTCCAACAACAGCAACGGCTTGGCGCGCGACCGCAGCGGCCGGCTGCTGGCCTGCGAACACCTGACGCGCCGCGTCACGCGCACCGAATACGACGGCAGCATCACCGTGCTGGCCGACAGCTTCGACGGTAAACCCTTGAATTCGCCCAACGACATCACCACGGACGCCGCCGGCAACGTCTGGTTCACCGACCCACCCTTTGGCATCCACGGCGATTGGGAGGGTGCGCCCGCGACGCCTCAACTGCCGCACGGCGTCTATCGCGTGGACGCGGCCAGCGGCCGGGTCGAGATGGTGATCGATGATCTGCAGGGCTCCAATGGCCTGGCCTTCAGCCCCGATGGCCGCGTGCTCTACGTGATCGAGAGCCGCGCCACGCCGCATCGTCTGATTTGGGCCTGGGACCACGAAGCAGGCCGGCTCTCGAATCGTCGGCGTGTCGTCGATGCCGGCGGCCCCGGCGCTCTCGACGGCATGGCAGTCGACGTGCGCGGCAATCTCTGGTGTGGTTTTGGATCGAACGGCGAGGCCGGCGTCGATGCTGCGGCGCTGGACGGCGTTCGCATCTATGCACCCGATGGCCGCGCGATCGCACACATCCACCTGCCCGAGCGCTGCGCCAACCTCTGCTTCGGCGGGACCCGGATGAATCGCGTCTTCATGGCCAGCACCCATTCCCTCTACGCACTGTATGTGAACGTCCGGGGCGCGGTGTGACGCCAGGCGTCACGCGACGCGAATTCGGCCGCCTGCCGCACGGGCGCGCTGTCCATGAATGCACCCCGCACAGCGCGTCCTGACTGAAGCTTACGGCGCTGGACTTCAGCGGCATCTTCACACGCATCTGGACACCCGACGCCACGGGCGAAAGCGCCAACATCGTGCTCGGCTTCGATGCGATGGATGATTGCGCCCATCGCAACCGAGGCTTCGGCATCATCGTCGGCCGCTATGCCAGCCGCTATGCCAGCCGCTATGCCAGCCGCTATGCCAGCCGCTATGCCAGCCGCTATGCCAGCCGCTATGCCAGCCGCTATGCCGGCCGCATTGGCGGCACGCGCTTCGCGCTCGACGGCATGGAGCATCAGCTCGACGCCAACGTCTTCGGCAACTGTGTGCTTGGGGGCGCGCGGGACGTCGGCGAGTAGCTCTGGGCTGCCGAGCTGCCGCGCTGCTGGCGCCCGATGCGAGCGGGCGCGTGGGTCTTTGCTGCTGCTCTACACAAGCGCGGATGGCGAGACGGGGTTTGCGGGGCGAGTTGGCGGTGACGGTGCACTACACCCTCGGCGCGGCCAATGCCTGGCGCATCGATGACGAGGCTCGCACGAGCAAGGCGCGGGCCGGTGCCTGGAGGCACAGCACGCCCTCGATTCGCCGAATCGATCTGGCCCCGACTGGCCGTCAACCGTGCTGTGGCCGGGCGAGGTGTATGCCTTCTCGACTCTGCACCGCTTCGGATTGCAGGCTGAGACTGAACCCGGCCGGCCTTGGCCAGGACTTGCCCGGTCAGCCGTCGGACGCACACCGACGTGAGCATGCCCTCGCTGATCGGGGCGCCGTATCCATTCGCGCCGGGCGTGCCTTGCGGGTTCGTGCCTTCGCTTGCGTCCGCAGGGGAGGTGGACGCGGCTAGTGCAATTCAGATTTTCATCTGAACCGTACTTGGCTTAGACCAGCTTGCCTCCGAAGGCCTGCCGGCCCGCGGCCGCGACGGCATAGCGCAGGTGCACGCGTTCGGCGTTCTTGCCGAGCACCGCGGCCACAAGGGCCGTCAGCGCCTTCACTTCGGATTCCAGCGCCGTGCCCACGGGCGGCTCGCGATGCAAGATGGTGACGAACACCGGCAGATCGGCGGGCGCAACGCTCGCGCCGTTCTCCGCATAGTGCCGGGGATCCATCGGGTGCAGGCGCACCCATGTGTGGCAAGTAGGCGAGGCCAGCGCCTGGCCGACGGCATCGGCCAGATGCTGGGCCAGGCCGGGGCTGGCAGGCTCATAGAGTTCAACGTCGAGGATGGGCATGTCGGTCTCGATCGTTCTCCGCGAGCTGCAGCGTCAGCTGTGCGCACGCTCCGGAGCCGGAGCCGGAGCCACGACAGGCGCGCGGCGCACCACGGTGCGGCCGGCGGTGCTGACGAGGATGACCGGGTCGCCCACGCCCAGCGGCGGCTCGCTGCCGATGCCCTGGACGATGGAGCGGCGCTCGCCGTTGCGCAGCTGGACGATGATCTCGACGGCGTTTTCGCGCGTGGCGTTGCGCTCGACGGCGTTGCCGATCATCGCGCCGGCCACCATGCCGACCACGCTGGCCACGGCGCCTTCGCGATAGCCACCGACATTGCTGCCGGCCACCGCGCCGGCGACGCCGCCGACCAGGGCGCCGCCGCCACTCTGCTGGCCGTCCACGACGACCGGCCGCACCGACAGCACGGTCGCGTCGACCACGGTGGACATGCGCTGAGCCTGGTCAGCATGGATGACGTCAGGGTTGTACGTGACGCAGCCCGCAAGGGATGCGATGAGCAAGACGGGGAGGGCGAGGGTGGTAAAACGCTTCATGACAAGTCCTGATTTTGGGCAGACCGCTGCCCAACGGCTCCATTGTTGCCAGGGTTTACCCCTGCAACAAACCTTTACCCATCGATCACGCAGTTCATGCGTGGAGCCGGCTGTTCCTGGGCACGCTGGCGAGCAGGAACTCCATCTGGTCGGCCAGGATCCGACGGCCCCTCAGGATCATGTCCTCGTGCAGGCTGGGCACGTAGGGGAGGTAGAGCAGGCTCATATTAGCCTCTTCCGGCAAACGGTTGCCCTTGCGGCCATTGCAGCCGCGGCAGGCGGTGATGCAGTTCATCCAGGTGTCGTAGCCGCCGCGCGAGGTCGGGATGATGTGCTCGCGGGTGAGGTCGTCGCCGTGGTGCTTGTGGCCGCAATAGGCGCAGACATGCCGGTCGCGGGCGAATAGCTTGGGGTTGGACAGGGCCGGCGCCTGGCGCCAGGCCCGGCTGGGTACGCTGCCACGCACGGCGATGATGGGATGGACCTCGATGCGCGATTGCAGGCCCGTGATGCGCTGCATGCCGCCACGCATGACGTGGCAGGGATCGCCCAAAGTCCAGGCAATGCCGTCGCTCGCATAGATCACGGCGGCTTCCTTGGTCGTGATCCAAGCTTGCGGCCGGCCGGAAACGTCCAGTTGAAGCACGTCCACAGCACAAACCTCCAACTGTGAGATTAGCCCAATAGTGCGTACTGACTCAAGTTTCAAGCGCTGAGCTCACGGCTTTTCACAACGTCATCAAGGCTTCACGAGCCCGCGCACCGGCTGGCGCAAGATGCCCCCGGGCCAACACAGGGCTTGGCAAACGCAAAAATAATTGCAAAATAGCACGACCGTTCGTTTTATTATTCGCCCCGTCCGCTTCCACCCAGATCCGAAAGCTCTGCCGTGTCCGCCCTGCCTCAAGCCAGTTCCGCCGCCAAGCCTCGCGCCAAGTCCGCGCGCAGCGTGCGCTCGCTGCAGAAAGGCCAGCAGACGCGCGCCGCCATCCTTGAGGCGGCCCTGGGCCTGGCCTCGCACATGGGGCTGGAGGGTCTGTCCATCGGCGCGCTGGCCGATGTGACCAAGATGAGCAAGTCCGGCGTGTTCGCGCATTTCGGCTCGCGTGAGGAATTGCAGATCGCGGTGGTGACCGAGTACCACGCCAAGTTCGAGGAAGAGGTCTTCTACACGGCCATCCGCGAGGCACGCGGCCTGCCGCGCCTGAAGGCGATGTTCGGCAACTGGGTGCGCCGCGTGTCCGTGGAAGTGGATTCGGGCTGTATCTACATCAGTGGCGCGGTCGAATTCGACGACCGGCCGGGCCCCGTGCGCGACGCCCTCGTGGGCATGGTCCATGCTTGGCACGCGGCCTTGAAGAAGGCCATCCAGCTGGCCCAGGAGGTCGGGCACCTGCGCGCCGATGCCGATGTCGAACAGATTCTGTTCGAGCTGCATGGCTTCATCCTCTCGCTCCATCACGACGCCCGTTTCATGCGCCGTCCCGGCGCGCTGGAGCGTGCCGGCGAGGGCTTCCATCGCACCATCCGTTTCTACGCCACCGAGGCCGGGATCAAGATCCTCGGGCGCGACTAGTCTTCCAGCCATTCCATATCACCCTAGCGAGGAATACAGACATGCCGCAATACAACCCGCCGCTGCGCGACATGCAGTTCGTGATGCACGAGGTGCTCAAGGTCAGCGACGAGCTGAAGATGCTGCCTGCGCATGCCGACGTCGATGCCGACACCATCAACGCCGTCATTGAGGAAGCCGGTAAGTTCTGCTCCGAGGTGCTGTTCCCGTTGAATCTCTCCGGCGATAGCGAAGGCTGCAAGCTCGACAAGAGCACGCACGAGGTGACGCCGCCCAAGGGATTCAAGGAAGCCTACGCAAAATTCGTCGAGGGCGGCTGGCCTGCGCTGGGCTGCGACCCGGCCTACGGTGGCCAGGGCCTGCCCGTGGTCATCAACCAGGCCATGTACGAGATGATGAACTCGGCCAACCAGGCCTGGACGATGTACCCCGGCCTCTCGCACGGCGCCTATGAGGCCCTGCATGCGCACGGCACCGACGAGCAGAAAAAGACCTACCTGTCCAAACTCACCAGCGGCGAGTGGACCGGCACCATGTGCCTGACCGAGCCGCACTGCGGCACCGACCTCGGCCTGCTGCGCACCAAGGCCGAACCGCAGGCGGACGGCACCTATCTGATCACTGGCCAGAAGATCTTCATCTCTGCCGGCGAGCACGACATGGTCGAGAACATCGTCCACCTGGTGCTGGCTCGCCTGCCCGACGCCCCCGAAGGATCCAAGGGCATCTCGCTCTTTGTCGTGCCCAAGTTCAAGGTGAACGCCGACGGCAGCCTGGGCGAGCGCAACCCGGTGTTTTGCACGGGCCTGGAGCACAAGATGGGCATCCACGGCAATGCCACGGCGCAGATTGCGCTGGACGGTGCCGTCGGCACCCTGGTTGGCCAGCCCAACAAGGGCTTGATGGCCATGTTCGTGATGATGAACGCGGCCCGCCTGGGCGTGGGCAACCAGTCGCTCGGCCTCACCGAGGTGGCCTACCAGAATGCCGTGGCCTACGCCAAGGATCGCATCCAGATGCGCGCGCTGTCGGGCCCCAAGGCCCTGGACAAGCCGGCCGATCCCATCATCGTGCACCCCGACGTAAGAAAGATGCTGCTGACGGCTCGCGCCTACGCCGAGGGCGGCCGCGCGCTGACGACCTATGTCTCGCTGCAACTGGACAAGGCCCTGTCCTCGGATGACGAGGACGAGAAGAAGGCGGCTGAAGCCGAGGTTGCCCTGCTGACGCCCATCGTCAAGGCCTTCATCACGGACAACGCCTGGATCGCCACCTCGCACTGCATGCAGGTCTTTGGCGGCCACGGCTACATCCACGAGTGGGGCATGGAGCAGTACGTTCGCGATGCGCGCATCAACATGATCTACGAAGGCACGAACACCGTGCAGTCGCTGGACCTACTGGGGCGCAAGATCCTCTCCAACAACGGCGCCACGCTCAAGGCCTTTGGCAAGAAGATCGCCGCCTTCGTCGAGGAGGAGGGCGTGAACGAAGCCATGCAGGAGTTCATCAACCCGCTGGCCGACATCGGCGACAAGGTCACCAAGCTGACCACCGAGATCGGAATGAAGGCCTTCCAGAATCCCGACGAAGTCGGTGCCGCCGCCGTGGACTATCTGCGCGTGGTCGGCCACATGGTCTACGCTTACTTCTTCGCCCGCATGGCCAAAGTTGCCCTGGAGAAGAAGGACTCGGGCGATGCGTTCTACACGGCCAAGCTGTCCACGGCCCGCTTCTACTTCGCCAAGCTCCTGCCCGAGACGGCTTCGCTGATCCGCACTGCGCGCGCCGGCTTGAATCCGCTGATGGAGATGGACGAAGCGCTGTTCTGATCGTTCCTTCCCCTAGTCGTACACGCAGGAGATAAGCATGCAGAAGAAGTTGATCGCGCTGGCTCTTTTGACGGCCGGCACGCTCGCCCAGGCCCAGACCACGCCGGTGGGCCTGTGGAAGACCATCGACGACGATGGCAAAACCGAAAAGTCGCTGGTCCGCATCAGCGAGAACAAGGGCGTGCTGACAGGCTCAATTGAGAAGGTTTTCGACGCGAGCAAGCAGAACGAGGTTTGCGATAAGTGCAAGGACGACCGAAAGGACAAGCCCGTCGTGGGTCTTCAGATCATTCGGGGCGTGCGCCAAAACGCTGACGACAAGATGATCTGGGACGGTGGAGAAGTACTGGATCCCGAAGACGGCAAGACTTACAAGACACGGCTCAAGCCGATCGACGGCGGCAAGAAGATGGAATTGCGGGGCTACGTCGGTCTGCCGATGTTCGGTCGCTCGCAGACTTGGGTCCGCGTCGAGTAACGAGTTTTTTAAAGGACTATTGAAATGAGTCGATTCCAAGTTCGCAAAGTCGCCGTCCTCGGCGCCGGCGTGATGGGCGCGCAGATCGCTGCCCACCTCGTCAACGTCAAGGTGCCGGTCGTACTCTTTGACCTTCCCGCCAAGGAAGGCCCCAAGAACGGCATCGTCACCAAGGCCGTCGAAGGCCTGAAGAAGCTCAAGCCCGCGCCGCTGGGTGTGCCCGAGAACGCCGCGCTGATCACGCAAGCCAACTACGAAGAGCATCTCGAGCTGCTCAAGGATTGCGACCTCATCATCGAGGCCATCGCCGAGCGCATGGACTGGAAGCTCGATCTCTACACCAAGATCGCGCCCTTCGTCGCCCCGCATGCCATCGTGGCGTCCAATACCTCGGGCCTGTCGATCACCAAGCTGTCCGAGGTGCTGCCCCAGAGCATCAAGCCGCGCTTCTGTGGCATCCACTTCTTTAACCCGCCGAGGTACATGTACCTCGTCGAGTTGATCAACACGCCGACGACGCAGCCCGAGGTGCTGGACCAGCTCGAAGGCTTCGTGACCACGGCCGTTGGCAAAGGCGTGGTACGCGCGCACGACACGCCCAACTTCGTGGCCAACCGCGTCGGCGTCGCCGGCATGATGGCCACCATGATCGAGGCCGAGAAGTTCGGCCTTTCGGTGGACGTGGTGGACGACCTGACGGGCAAGAAGCTGGGCCGCGCCTCCAGCGGCACCTTCCGCACCGCCGACGTGGTGGGCCTGGACACCATGGCCCACGTGATGAAGACCATGCAGGACAACCTGAAGGACGACCCCTTCTATGCCTGCTATGCCACGCCCAAGGTGCTGGCCGGCCTGATCGAGAAGGGCGCCCTGGGCCAGAAGAGCGGCGCGGGCTTCTACAAAAAGGTTGGCAAGGACATCCAACGCCTGGACTTCGCCACTGGTGACTACGTGGCCTCGGGCGGCAAGGCCGATGAGATCGTGGCCCGCATCCTCAAGAAGGCGCCGGCAGACCGCATCAAGCTGCTGCGCGAATCGAGCAATCCGCAGGCCCAGTTCCTGTGGTCCATCTTGCGCGATAGCTTCCACTACGTGGCCGTGCACCTGGACACCGTGGCCGACACGGCGCGTGAGATTGACTTTGCCATGCGCTGGGGCTTTGGCAGCAGCCAGGGCCCCTTCGAGCTTTGGCAGGCCGCCGGCTGGAAACAGGTCGCCGAGTGGATCTCGGCCGACATCGCCGAAGGCAAGACCCTGTCCAACGCGCCGCTGCCCGCGTGGGTGACGCAAGGCCCGGTGGCCGACGCCGGCGGCGTGCACACGCCGCACGGCTCCTGGAGCGCAGCGGAAGGCAAGTTCAAGCCGCGCCACAAGCTTCCCGTGTACGAGCGCCAGCATTTCGGCGAGTCGCTGGTGGGCGAGGGTGCTGCCGAGCCGCTCAAAGCCGGCGTGGAAGAGTTCAAGAATGAGGAGATCCGTGTCTGGAGCCTCGACGGCGAAGTGCTGATCGCCTCGATAACCGCCAAGCTGCACCTGATCAGCCCGGCTGTGAACGAGGGCCTGAACAAGGCCGTCGAGATCGCCGAGGCCAAGTACAAGGGCCTGGTGATCTGGTCGCCCGATGATGTGTTCTCGGCCGGCGCCAACCTCGAATCGCTAATGCCCGTGTTCATGAAGGCCGGCTCCAAGGGCATCGCGCCCGAGGTGCTCAAGCTGCAGACCATGATGCTGCGCCTGCGCTACTCGAACGTGCCGGTCGTTGCCGCGATGCGCGGCCTGGCCCTGGGCGGCGGCTGCGAGCTCTCGGTCTACTGCGACCGTCGCGTCTCGCACATGGAGTGCTACACGGGCCTTGTCGAAGTCGGCGTGGGCCTGCTGCCGGCCGGCGGCGGCCTGACCTACATCGCCCGCCGCGCGGCCGAGATGGCCGCGGCCGGCAATGCCAATGCGGACGTGTTTGCCTTCCTCAAGGACGGCTTCACTTCGGCTGCCACGGCCAAGGTCGGTACCTCGGCTCTCGAGAACCGCAAGAACGGCTATCTGATCGACGGCGACATCATTGTCCCGAACAAGGACGAACTGCTCTTCGTCGCCATCGCCCAGGCCAAGGCCATGGCGGACTCCGGCTACCGCGCCCCGCTCAAGAGCCTGATTCCCGTGGCAGGCCGCTCCGGCATCGCCACCATCAAGAACCAGCTCGTGAACATGCGCGACGGCGGCTTCATCAGCGCCTACGATTTCCACATTGCGGCACTGATCGCCGACGTGGTGTGCGGCGGCGAGGTCGAGGCCGGCTCGCTGGTGACCGAGGAATACCTGATGTCGCTGGAGCGCAAGCACTTCTGCGGTCTGCTGGACCAGCCGAAAACGCAGGAGCGAATCATGGGCATGCTGCAGACCGGCAAGCCGGTCCGCAACTGAGCGGCCAAGCAAGGAACACTCAAATGAGCAAGCAAGTTCAAGAAGCCTACATCTGCGCCGCCACCCGCCTGCCCATCGGCAAGTCGGGGCGCGGTTACTACAAGAACACGCGTCCCGAAGAGATGCTGATGCGCGCCATCCAGGCCGCCATGGCCCAGGTGCCGGGCCTGGACCCGGCCGCCGTGGAAGACGCGATCATCGGCTGCTCCTTCCCCGAGGGCGAGCAGGGCATGAACATCGCCCGCGTGGCGGCGGTCCTCTCAGGCCTGCCCAACACGGTGGGCGGCGTGACCGTCAACCGCTATTGCGCCTCGGGCATCACGGCCCTGGCCATGGCGGCGGACCGCATCCGCGTCGGCGAGGCTGAGGTGATGCTGGCTGGCGGCGTCGAGTCGATGAGCATGGTGCCGATGGGCGGCAACAAGCCTTCCATGCCGCCCGCCATCTTCGAGCGCGACGAGAACGTCGGACTGGCCTACGGCATGGGCCTGACGGCCGAGAAGGTGGCCGATCAGTGGAAGGTCTCGCGTGAAGCGCAAGACGCCTTCGCGCTGGAATCGCACCAGCGCGCGCTCAAGGCCATCGCGGCTGGCCACTTCAAGGACGAGATGACGCCTTTCGAGGTGGTCACGCGTTCGCCCAACCTGACTGACGGCTCGGTCTCCCTCAAGAAGCGCATCGTCGACATCGATGAAGGCCCGCGCGCGGACACCTCGGCCGAAGGCCTGGCCAAGCTGCGTCCCGTGTTCGCCGCCAAGGGCAGCGTCACGGCCGGCAATAGCTCGCAGACCTCGGACGGCGCCGGCGCCCTGATCGTGGCCTCCGAGGCCGCCGTCAAGCGGTTCGGCCTCACGCCCTTGGCCCGTTTCGTCAGCTTCGCCGTTCGCGGCGTGCCGCCGCACATCATGGGCATCGGCCCGATCGAGGCGATTCCCGTCGCGCTCAAGGCGGCCGGCATCAAGGCCCAGGACCTGGGCTGGGTGGAGTTGAACGAAGCCTTCGCCGCCCAGTCGCTGGCCGTGCTGAACGACCTCGACAGCAAGGGCATCGTGCTGGACCGCGCCAAGGTCAATCCCAACGGCGGCGCGATCGCTCTGGGTCACCCGCTGGGCGCCACCGGCGCGATCCGCGCGGCCTCGGTCATCCACGGCCTGCGCCGCACCGGCGAGAAGTACGGCATGGTGACCATGTGCGTGGGCGCCGGGCAGGGCGCTGCGGGCATCATCGAGAGGCTGTAAGCTGCCGAGCACGACGCGGCCTGGAAGTTGCCCAGGCCGCGTTTGTCATTGCAGGAGACATTCATGAGCATCAAGACCCACACCCTCAACGGCGTCGCGACGATCGAGATCGCGCGCCCCGAGAAGAAAAACGCGATCACGGCGGCGATGTACTCAGAGATGGCGGACGCGCTGCGCGCCGCCCAGGCCGACGCGACCGTGCGTGCCGTGCTGATCCAGGGCCAGCCCGAGATCTTCACCTCGGGCAACGACCTCGAGGATTTCATGAACGCGCCGGCCCGTGACTTGAACGCCCCGGTGTTCCAGTTCATGTTCGCCCTGCTCGACTGCGAGAAGCCCTTGATCGCCGCCGTGACCGGCGCGGCCATCGGCATCGGCACGACCATGCTCCTGCACTGTGACTTCGTCTACGTGTCTGATGAATCGCGCCTGGCCATGCCCTTCGTGGCCCTGGGCCTGGTGCCGGAGTTCGCGTCCAGCCTGGTCGCGCCTGTGCTGATGGGCCATCGGCGTGCGGCCGAGTACCTGCTGCTCGGCACTCCTTTCAACGGTGAGCAGGCCGTGGAGATGGGCATCGCCAACGCCGTGCTGCCGAGCAAGGAAGTGGTCAACCACGCGCGCCGCGTGGCCGAGCGCTTCAACGGACTGCCGCCCTCGGGAGTGCGCGAGAGCAAGAAGCTGCTTCGCCGCGCGGACGCGGCCAAAGTCCGCGAGCAGATCGAGGCCGAGGCGCAGGTCTTCGGCGCCCGGCTGCGTGGCCCGGAGGCCCAGGAGGCCTTCCAGGCCTTCTTCCAGAAGCGTCAGCCGGACTTCAGCAAGTTCAGCTGATCGGTCGCGCGGCACACCGCGCGACTTGCTGATCAGCTGCGCGGCACCCCGCGCGAATTGCTGATCAGTCGCGCGGGATCTCGCGCGACTTGCCCACGTCGTCGATGGCGACGAATGTGAGGTTTGCCTCTGTCACCTTCACGTGCTGTGGCTTCGCCGGGTTGCGCTCGGCTTCCACCTCCACATGGACGGTGATCGACGTGCGGCCCACGCGAATCACGGTGGCGTAGAAGGACAGCAGGTCGCCGACCGAGACAGGCTGCTTGAACACAAACTCGTTGACGGCCACAGTGGTCACCCGGCCGCGCGAGATGCGCATGGGCAGGACCGAGGCAGCCAGGTCGACCTGGGCCATGATCCAGCCGCCGAAGATGTCGCCGTTGGCGTTGGCGTCCGAGGGCATTGGGATGACGCGCAACACGAGTTGGCGTTCGGCGGCGTCGAGAGGGGACTTGTCGGTCATGATGTCAGCTTTGCGGTTTGCGCCCGATTGTCGGGCTAACGTCACGTTCACATGCGCTCCCATCGAAGCAACCCCACGCCGGCACCCCCTTCTGAGCAGGTCCGCAAGGACTGGCCGACGATCAAGCGCTTGCTTGGCTATCTTTGGAACTATCGCTGGCGCGTCGGCTTTGCGCTGACCTTCATGCTCGGCGCGCGCCTGGCCAATGTTGGTGTTCCGGTTCTGCTCAAGCACCTGATCGACAGCCTGGACATCAAGCCCGGCTCGCCGCAGGCGCTGCTGGTCGTGCCCGTGGGCCTCCTGCTGGCCTACGGCTTGCTGCGTCTTTCGACCTCGCTCTTCTCAGAGGCGCGAGAGTTGATCTTCGCCAAGGCCACCGAGGGCACGGCGCGGGCGATCTCGCTGCAGGTCTTTCGCCACCTCCACGACCTGTCGCTTCGCTTCCACCTGGAGCGCCAGACAGGTGGCATGACACGCGACATTGAGCGCGGCACGCGGGCCGTGAACTCGCTGATCTCCTACTCGCTCTACAACATCATCCCGACGCTGATCGAGGTGACCCTGGTGCTGGGCCTGCTCGCCTGGAAGTTCGACGCGGTCTTCGCCCTGATCACGGGCGGCGCCCTGGTGCTGTACATCGTCTTCACGGTGACGGTGACGGAATGGCGTACGAAGTTCCGCCGCAAGCTCAACGAACTCGACTCCGTGGCGCATAGCAAGGCCATCGACTCGCTGCTGAATTACGAGACGGTCAAGTACTTCAACAACGAAGACTTCGAGGCCAGCCGCTACGACGAGAGCCTGGAGCGGCTGCGCCGGGCGCAGGTGAAGTCGCAGCAGACCTTGTCCATCTTGAACAGCGGCCAGCAGGTGATCATCGCGGTGGCCCTGGTGGGCATGCTGTGGCGCGCGACAGAGGGCGTGGTCGCCGGGCACATGAGCCTGGGGGACCTGGTGATGATCAACGCCTTCATGATCCAGCTGTACATCCCGCTGAACTTCCTCGGCGTGATCTACCGGGAGATCAAGCAGGGCCTGACCGATCTGGACAAGATGTTCGCACTGCTGGAGCGCGATCGCGAGGTGGCCGATGCGGCCGACGCCGCCGAGCTGAAGGTTCGCGGCGCCACGGTGCGCTTCGAAAACGTGCGATTTGCCTACGACCCCGAGCGGCCCATCCTGCACGGCGTGAGCTTCGAGATCCCGGCCGGCAAGAAGGTGGCGGTGGTCGGCCCCAGCGGCTCGGGCAAGAGCACGCTGGCGCGATTGCTCTACCGCTTCTACGACGTGGACAGCGGCGCCATCCGCATCGACGGCCAGGACTTGCGTAGCGTCACGCAGGCCTCGCTGCGCCGCGCCATCGGCATCGTGCCCCAGGACACGGTGCTGTTCAACGACACGGTGGCCTACAACATCGCCTATGGCAAGCCCGGCTCCAGCCAGGCCGAGGTGGAGGCCGCGGCCCAGGCGGCCCACATCCACGCCTTCATCCGGGCCACGCCCAAGGGCTACGAGACCATGGTCGGCGAGCGCGGGCTGAAGCTCTCGGGCGGCGAGAAGCAGCGCGTGGCGATTGCCCGCACTCTTCTGAAGAACCCGCCCATCCTGATCTTCGATGAGGCCACCTCGGCGCTGGACTCGCGCAACGAGCGCGCCATCCAGGCCGAGCTCGACAGCGCGGGCGAGGGCAAGACGGTGCTCGTGATCGCGCACCGGCTCTCGACTGTCATCGACGCCCACGAGATTCTGGTGCTGGAGGCGGGTCACGTGGTTGAGCGAGGCCACCATGCCGAGCTGCTGGCTCAAGGCGGCGTCTACGCACGTATGTGGCGCTTGCAGCAGAGCGGCGTCACCGAGGCTTTGGCCGAAGCGGGGGGCGCCGCATGAATCCGGGATGCGAAGTCCGCCGGGGCCTGGCCTGCCAGTCGTTCTAAACTGCCCCAGTGGAAACCAAGTGGCTTGAAGATTTCGTCAGCCTGGCCGAGACGCGCAGCTTCTCGCGCTCGGCCCAGCTCCGGCATGTAACCCAGCCCGCGTTCTCGCGCCGCATCCAGGCGCTGGAGGCTTGGGCGGGCGTAGATCTGGTGGATCGCTCTTCGTATCCGACCCGGCTGACGGGCGCCGGTGAGACCCTGCTGGCGCAGGCCGTGGAGATCCTCGGCAACCTGCAGGCCACGCGCAACATGCTGCGCAGTCACCAGTCGGCGGGCGACGACATGATCGAGTTTGCCGTGCCGCACTCGCTCGCCTTCAGCTTCTTCCCGCATTGGCTGATGGAGCTGCGCCAGCGCTTCGGCGCCATCAAGTGCCGGCTCAACGCGCTCAACGTGCACGACGCGATGCTCCAGCTCTCGGAGGGCAACTGTGATCTGCTCGTGGTCTACCACCATGCAAGCCAACCCTTGCAGCTGGACCCCGAGCGCTATGAAATGGCCTCGCTCGGCACCGAGATGCTCTCGGCCTACGCCAAGGCCGACGCCAAGGGCCGGCCCCTTTTCAGCCTGCCCGGCCACCCGGGTCAGCGCATTCCCTTCCTCGCCTATGCCTCGGGGGCCTATCTGGGCCAGCTCGTAGAACTGATTGTGAAGCAGGCCGATGTAGCCCTGAATCTCGACGCGCTGTACCAGACCGATATGGCGGAGAGCCTCAAGGCCATGGCGCTGGAAGGTCACGGCCTGGCATTTCTGCCGGCCAGTTCGGTGACCAAGGAGCTGCGCGCCAAGGCGCTGGCGCCGGCCGCTGCGCAGGGGCAGTTCGAGCTGGCGATGGAGCTGCGGATCTACCGCGAGCGCCCCGGGCTGTCGCGGCGGAACAAGCCAGCTGCCGTCGCGCTCTGGAATTCGCTGGTTGGCTGATTCTTTTCGGCCCTTCTTCATGAAGTCATGCAGGCGTTGCATGATCCGTACAAACCCGGATCGGCGCTCTGGTGCCGCTGTGGTCTCCTTCAACTTTTCCTTGCCCCCAAAGGAGCCTCAATCATGAAAAGAACCCTGCTCGTTCTCGCGCTGTCCGCGCTGGCCTTCGGCGCCCATGCCGAAGACACCCTGGCCAAGATCAAGGCCAGCGGCACGATCAGCCTGGGCGTGCGTGATTCCTCCGCGCTGTCCTATACCCTGGGCAATGACAAATACGTCGGCTTCCACACCGAGATGGCCGAGCGCATCATCGGCGACCTCTCCAAGGCCGTCGGCAAGAAGCTCGAGACCAAGTACACCCTGGTGACCTCGCAGAACCGCATTCCCCTGGTGCAGAACGGCACGGTGGACCTGGAGTGCGGCTCCACCACCAACAATGCCCAGCGCCAGAAGGACGTGGACTTCGCCTACACGACCTATGTGGAAGTGGTGCGCATCGCCGTGCGCGCCAACTCCGGCATCAAGAGCATCAAGGACCTGAACGGCCGCTCGGTTGCCACGACCACGGGCACGACCTCGGTTCAGACCCTGCGCAAGAACGAGCGCGCCCAGAACATCGACTTCAAGGAGGTCTACGGCAAGGACCACGCCGACAGCTTCCTGCTGCTGGAATCGGGCCGCGCCGACGCCTTCGTGATGGACGGCTCCATCCTGGCCAAGAACATCGCCAGCTCCAAGAATCCTGGCGATTTCAAGATCGTCGGCGAGGAGCTCTCGGTCGAGCCGATTGCCTGCATGGTGCGCAAGGACGACCCCGCCTTCCTCAAGGCCGTGGACGACTCCATCCTCCGCCAGATCAAGGACGGCTCGCTGGCCAAGCTCTACGACAAGTGGTTCATGCAGCCCATCCCGCCGACGAACCGCTCGCTGAACATGCCGATGAGCGAAGCCACCAAGGCGGCTTGGGCCAATCCCAACAATAAGCCGATGGAAGACTACGCGAAGAAGTGATCGCGGGCCGGTGTTGTATGGAGTGGCGCCCGCCATTATGGCGGGCGCCACTTTTTGAATCGAGGGGCTTCAGATGCCGAGTTTGGATTGGCCAGTTTTTTGTCGGGATACGCTTTCCGGCGAGCAGGTGGCGGGCTGCTTTGCAAGCGGTCGTGATCAAACCTACCTTCAATGGATGCTTCAGGCATGGGGCTGGACCGTCACGGTCTCGCTATCCGGCCTGCTGGTCGCTCTTGTGCTGGGATCGGTGATTGGCGTGTTACGCACGCTCCCGGACAGTCCGTGGCTCGTGCGCTTTGGAAACGCATGGGTCGAGCTGTTTCGCAACATTCCGCTGCTGGTCCAAATCTTCATCTGGTACTACGTGGTGCCGCGCATGTGGCCGGCGATGCAGAGCATCAACCCCACGCTACTTGTGATCTTGGGCTTGGGCTTCTTTACCTCTGCGCGTATCGCCGAGCAACTGCGCTCAGGCATTCAGGCTCTGCCGCGCGGCCAGCGCTATGCGGGCATGGCCCTGGGCTTCACGACGCTGCAGTACTACCGCTACGTGCTGCTGCCGATGGCTTATCGCATCATCATGCCGCCGCTGACCAGCGAGTCCATGAATATCTTCAAGAACTCGTCCGTCGCTTTCGCTGTTTCCATTGCTGAACTGACACAGTTCTACTATCAAGTAGGCGAGGAAACCGGACATCAGCGAGAGGTCTACTTTGGTGTCTTGGCACTGTATGCAGTCTCGGCCTTGCTGGTCAATCAGGTGATGGGTTTCATCACTCGGCGACTGCGGGTGCCTGGGATGGTGATGGCCGGCGGGGCGGGAGGCCATTGATGAATCTCGACCTGTCCTTCTACAACTGGGAAGTTTTCTCCGCCTTCGCACTCAAGGGGCTGTACTACAGCATTTTCTTGACTTTCGTGGCCACGCTGGGTGGCATCTTCTTCGGTACCTTGCTCGCATTGATGCGTCTCTCGGGCTTCAAGGCCCTGGATTGGCCTGCCGCCATCTACGTGACGGGCATGCGCAGCGTCCCGCTGGTGATGGTGATTCTTGGCTTCTATCTGTTGATTCCAAGCAGCTTCTATGCGACGGTCTTTGGCGCCTATGGGGCCGACCACAGCAAGGAGCTTTCGGCCATCATCACGTTCATCGCGTTTGAAGCCACCTACTTCAGCGAGATCATGCGGGCCGGCATCCAGTCCATCACGCGTGGTCAAACCTACGCTGGTCAGGCCTTGGGCATGAGTTACGGGCAGATCATGAGGCTCGTCGTGCTGCCTCAGGCCTTCCGCAACATGCTGCCCGTGCTGCTGACGCAGACCATCATCCTGTTCCAGGACACCTCCTTGGTCTACGCGATTGGCGCATATGACTTGTTCAAGGGTCTGGAAACCGCAGGTAAGAACTATGGCCGTCCCATCGAGGCCTATTTGGCTGCGGCCGCCATCTATTTCGTCCTGTGCTATTCGCTGTCCTATCTGGTGAAGCGCCTGCACAAGAAGATCGCCATCATTCGCTGAGAGCCACGCGCCATGATCGACATCCAGAACATCTCCAAGTGGTACGGCAGCTTCCAGGTGCTGACCGATTGCAAGACCCATATCGCCAAGGGCGACGTGGTCGTCGTCTGCGGCCCGTCCGGCTCGGGCAAGTCCACGCTGATCAAGACCGTTAACGCGCTGGAGCCCTTCCAGAAGGGTGACATCACCGTGGACGGCACGTCGCTCTCCAATCCCAAGACCGACCTGCCCAAGCTGCGTTCGCGCGTTGGCATGGTGTTCCAGCACTTTGAGCTGTTTCCGCATCTCTCGGTGACCGAGAACCTGACGATCGCCCAGGTCAAGGTGCTGGGCCGCTCGATGGCGGACGCCAAGACCCGTGGCCTCAAGATGCTGGACCGCGTGGGCCTCTCGGCCCACAAGGACAAGTTCCCCGGCCAGCTCTCGGGTGGCCAGCAGCAGCGCGTGGCCATCGCCCGCGCGCTGTCCATGGACCCCATCGTCATGCTCTTCGACGAGCCCACCTCGGCCCTGGACCCGGAGATGGTCGGGGAGGTGCTCGATGTGATGGTGCAGCTGGCACACGAGGGCATGACCATGATGTGCGTGACCCACGAGATGGGCTTTGCGCGCAAGGTCAGCAACCGCGTGATATTCATGGACGCCGGCAAGATCATCGAGGACTGCTCGAGCGCCGATTTCTTCGGCAAACCTGAAGAGCGCTCGCCACGGGCGAAAGACTTCCTGGCGAAGATCCTGCAACACTGAGAATGGGACAATTGGGTGATGGACTCTTTCACCATCACCCGCCCCGACGACTGGCACCTGCACGTCCGCGACGAAGCGGCCATGCAAAGCGTCGTGCCCTACACGGCCAAGCAGTTCGCCCGCGCCATCATCATGCCCAATCTGCGCCCGCCGGTGACCACGGCCGCGCAGGCCCTGGCCTACCGCGAGCGCATCGAAAAGGCCGTGCCGCCCGGCGTGGACTTCACGCCATTGATGACGCTGTACCTGACCGACGTCACCACGCCGGACGAGATCAAACGCGCCAAGGATGCGGGCGTCGTCGCGCTCAAGCTCTATCCGGCCGGCGCCACGACCAACAGCGATGCCGGCGTGACCGATCTGCGCAAGACCTACAAGACGCTTGAGGCCATGCAGCGCGAAGGCCTGCTCTTCCTGGTCCACGGCGAGGTGACCGATCCCGAGATCGACATCTTCGACCGCGAGGCCGTCTTCATCGACCGCGTGATGCGCCCGCTGCGCCACGACATGCCCGAGCTCAAGGTTGTGTTCGAGCACATCACCACAGCCGAGGCAGCGCAGTACGTGACAGAAGCCGACGCTCACACCGCCGCCACGCTCACGCCCCAGCACCTGCTCTACAACCGCAACGCCATCTTCATGGGCGGCTTGCGCCCGCACTACTACTGCCTGCCCGTCCTGAAGAGCGAGACGCATCGCCGCGCGCTGCTCAAGGCGGCGACCTCGGGCAGCCCGAAGTTCTTCCTCGGCACCGACAGTGCGCCGCACGCCGGCCAGATGAAGGAGAACTCCGTGTGCGCCGCGGGCTGCTTCACGGCGCTCTCGGCCATCGAGCTTTACGCGGAGGCCTTCGAGTCGGCCGGGGCGCTCGACAAGCTGGAAGCCTTCGCCAGCTTCCATGGCCCGGACTTCTACGGCCTGCCGCGCAACACCACGCAGATCACGCTGCGCAAGCAGGCCTGGCAACTGCCCGAGCGACTGCCCTTCGGCGCGGCCGAGATCAAGCCGCTGCGCGGGGGCGAGGAACTGGCCTGGCGAATTGTTTGACGTTGACTGGACCGCAGCCTGGCTCGCACCCTACCGCGAGCTGGGAGCGCCGCTGCACCGGCGCATCCTCGCGGGGCAGGGTGTCGCCCAGGCCTTGGGCGAGCGATTCGTTCCCGCTTCAGCCCTGCCGTGCGGCGAACCCTACGAGGCCTTCGTCGCCCGCACCGGCCAGGTGCCAACGCGCGACAACGCGCACGATTTCTTCAACGGCCTGGTCTGGCTCCACCATCCGGCGCTGAAGGCACGCCTGAACCGCTGGCACGCGCTGACGCTCGAAGTGCACGGCGTCCATGGCCGGCGCGGGCCTCTGCGCGATGCCGCCACCGTGTTCGACGAGAACGGAGCGTTGCTCGAGGCGCCGCCGGAGCTGGCGGCAGCGCTCGTTGCGCGCGATTGGCGGCGGCTTTTCGTCACGCTGCGCCCGCTCTGGCGTGAAGCCCGCGTGACCGTCGTTGGTCACGCCTTGCTGGAAAAACTGGGTGAGCCGCGCAAGCCCCATTGCGCCCATGTACTCTTGGCCGAGCCGCTGGAGGCTGCGGCATTTGCGGTCAAGCCCTTCCATCCCTTGCCCGTGCTCGGCGTGCCCGGCTGGTGGCCTGCCAACGAGATGGTGGATTTTTACGAGGATCCGGCGGTCTTTCGGGGCAGGCGGCTCGCGCAAACCGGCTAGCATGGCCGTCCACCTCAGGAGAAACGGTTTGCGCTTGCTGCCCATCCTGCTGCTGTGCCTGGGCCTCGCCGCCAAGGCCGATGCAGCGCCGCCACCGCCGGCCGCCGCGGCCTCCAGCCCGCAGGCTGTGTCCGCCAGCGCGCGGCGCATCTACGAGCGCAGCCGTGGCCAGTTGCTGCAGATCCGCACCCTGCTCAAGAACCAGGACAGCCAGGCCTCGGTGGGCTCGGGCTTTCTCGTGGGGGATGGCGACCGCATCATCACGAACTATCACGTCGTCAGCCAGTTCGCGCTCGAACCGGAGCGCTACCGCCTGCGCTTCGCCACGACCGACGGGCAGGAGGGCGCGCTCGAATTGCTGGACATCGACGCGCGTCACGATCTCGCCATCCTGCGCCCTGCCGCCGCCGATGCCAAGTTGCTCGCCGGCCGTGGCGCGCTGGCCTTCCGGCCGCGCGGGGAGCCTCTTGCCAAGGGCGAGCGCATCTACTCCATGGGCAAGCCGCTGGATGTGGCTTTTTCCATCGTCGAAGGCAATTACAACGGCCTCGTCGAGCGCAGCTTTGACCCGCTGATCTACTACGCCGGCTCGATCAACGCCGGCATGAGCGGCGGCCCGGTGGCCGATGAAGACGGCCGCGTGGTCGGCGTGAACGTCTCGGCCATGATCTTCAGCCAGCAGATGAGCTTCCTCGTGCCCGGCCCGTTTGCCGAGGACCTCTACCGCAAGAGCCGCGACGCCAAGCCCATCACGGCGGCTGTGTGGCCACGCTTGCGTGACCAACTCATGGCCTACCAGGACGAACTGACCAAGGCCTTCATCGCGCAGCCCTGGCGTACGGCCGGGGTGGGGCCCTACCGCCTCCCCGTGCCGCAAGAGGAATTCATGCGCTGCTGGGGCGGCGGCACGCCGGCCGACACCAAGGGCCTGGAATTCCAGCGTTCGCAGTGCCGCATGGAGCATGCCCTCTACATCAGCGGCGGCTTGCAGACGGGCTATCTCGACGTGCAGCACGAGAACTACGACGGGCGCAAGCTCGGCCCGCTGCGCTTTGCCAAGGTCTATTCGGGGAGTTTTCGCAACGAGGCCTTCGGGAGCTCCAACAAGATCGCGACGGCACCGTTCTGCAAGGAGGAGTTCGTCGGCCGCGACGGCCTGCCGCTGCGCGCCGTCGTCTGCCTGAGTGCCTATCGAAAGCTCGAAGGCCTGTACTCCCTGAGCATCCTGGTGGCGCCGGTGGACTCCTCCGTGGAAGGCGCCCTGGGCCGCTTGAATGCGCCCGGCGTGTCCTTCGACAACGCGCTCAAGCTCACAACGCACTATCTCCAGGGCTTTGCATGGGCGGATCGCAAATGAAGGGCGTGATCGAAATCCTGGACCGTGAAGGCCAGGTGCGCGCCGCGTTCAAGCTCGGTGGCGCGGAGCAGGGGCGCGTGCGCATCGGGCGCTCGCCAGATTGCGAGCTCGTGCTCGACGATGTGCATCTCGCTGGCGAACATGCTGAGATTCGCGCCACCGAGTCTAGTGCCGAGTTGGTCCTGTTCCCCAGCATCAATGGCGGTTGGCTCGGTGAGCATCGCATGTCCGCAGGCGAGTCCGCGGCGCTGGGCGGCCAGGCGCTGTTCCAGCTCGGCGCCACGCACCTGCGCTGGCGTGCAGCCGATGCGCCGCTGCCGCCCGAGGTACCGCTGGCCGATCACCAGAAGCGCCAGGCGCATCGTTCCCTCTGGTGGCTGCCGGTCCTGATGGCCGCCTGGGCCTGCCTGCAGGTCTTCGACTTCTGGCTCGGCGCCGTGCCGGACACCAAGCTCATCGCCTACGCCTGGCCTTTGCTGACCCCGGTGATCGCCGCCCTGGCCTGGGCCGGCGTGTGGGCTCTGGTCACCCAGTTGTTCCAGCACCGCTTTCCCTTTGCCAAGCATCTGCGCCGCGTGCTGATCTGGGCCCTGGCCGTCTCGAGCCTGGACTATTTGCTGCCCGGCGTGGCCTATAGCTTCGGCTGGCCGCGGTTTGCGGCGCTCTCGGATGTACTCATGCCGGCGCTGTTCGCCTTCCTGATCTGGTGGCACGCCAGCCTCGTGTGGCCCCGTGTTCGGCGCAGCATTGGCGTCGGCCTGGGCGTGCTCCTGATGGTGGCGCTTGGCCTGCGCGTGGGGCAGCGCAGCGAGGAGCAGTACCTCTTCGGAGCGCGCTACCTCAGTGCGCTGCCGCCGCCCACCTTGCGCCTCGTGAGGCCCAAGCCGCCCGAGGTGCTGCTGGACGATCTGCGCGAACTGCGTCAACCCCTGGACAAGATGGCGCGCAAGGACAGCAATGCGCCTGCCGGTTCCGAGGAAGAGGAGTGACGAGCGGGGCTCAGCCCCCGAGGATCCCCGTCTTCATCTTGGGATCGAAGGGCTTCACGCCGACCCAGACCAGCAACATGGCCTTGAAGAATTCAGGCTCCGCGACCGGCTCGCCCTGGGGCTTGCCGTTGATGGCCAAGACCGTGCCCTTGCCCGGCAGGTAGTCCAGCGCGAGGCTGTCGCCGTCGCTGAAGCCCGCGCGGCCGCCGAGTAGCGAGCCGAGCCGGACCACGCCGTTGATGGTCTTGATCGAATCGGCTCGCTCCAGATTGGCCTCGATGCCCTTGGTCAGGAAGCGCATCGCATCGGCCTGCACGGGGCGCATGAACTTGAAGACGATGCGCTTGGGGCCGGGCATGGCGAGCAGTTCGCTGGCCGAGCCGCTCTTGGCCAGGGCATAGACGGCCACGCTGAAGCTGCGCGAACCCACCTTGTTGAACTGGGTGCCGACGCCGTTCAGCGGCAGCGCCTGGCCATCGAGCTTCACGGTGCTGGCGTACCTGATGCCGCCGATGTCGACATCGGCGCGGGCGTTGACGCCGGGGAGGCTGGCGGCAAGCAGCAGGGCAAGAAGAGGGGCACGCATATCGTCTCCGGACTGCGCTGGGAAGGCGCATTTGCGAGTCTCATCTTGCGCTGCCAAAGTGCGCGTCACACTCTGTTTCCAGCGACGGCGCGTGACGCAACTCACGAAGGGCCGCCAGGCCTCCTGCGCGCCAGATCAGGCCTTGGCGGCCAGGCTGCTCAAGAGCTTTTCGTGGATCCCGCCAAACCCGCCATTGCTCATGCAGAGCAGGTGGTCGCCCGGCTTGGCGGCCTTGACGACGGCCGCCACCAGGGCATCCACGTCGGCCGCGACGATCGCTTGCTCGCCCATGGGCGTCAAGGCCTCGGCCGCGTCCCAGCTCAGGCCGGACTGATGGCAGAAGGCCAGATCGGCCTCCTCGAGCGCCCAGGGCAGCTGGGCCTTCATCGCGCCCAGCTTCATCGTGTTGGAGCGTGGCTCGAAGATGGCAAGAATCCGCTCGGCCGGCGCAATGCGGCGGCGCAGGCCATCGATGGTGGTGCGCATGGCCGTGGGGTGATGGGCGAAATCGTCGTAAACCTTGATGCCCTGCGCCTCGCCGCGCAGCTCCATGCGCCGGCGCACGTTCTTGAAGGCCGATAGCGCGGCGGCCGATTGCTCGGGCGTCACGCCGGCATGCTCGGCCGCTGCGATGGCCGCCAAGGCGTTGAGCTGGTTATGCTCGCCGATCAGCTCCCAGTCCACGTGGGCCAGCTTCAGGCTGCCACGCAGCACGTCGAAGGCTTGCGGCTCGCCGCGCGCGCGCAGCGAGCCCGGCTCTTCCTTGCGCGCGCCGAAGCGCTGCACCTCGCTCCAGCAGCCGCGCTGGAGCACACGGCCCAGCGCCTCGTCGCGCGCGTTCACGACCAGACGACCGCTGGCCGGCACGGTGCGCACAAGATGATGGAACTGGGTCTCGATGGCAGCCACGTCGGGGAAGATGTCGGCGTGGTCGAACTCGAGGTTGTTGAGGATGGCCGTGCGCGGGCGGTAGTGGACGAATTTGCTGCGCTTGTCGAAGAAGGCGGTGTCGTATTCGTCCGCCTCGATGACGAAGTGCTTTCCCTTGCCCAGGCGCGCGCTCACGCCGAAGTTCATCGGCACGCCGCCCACGAGGAAGCCGGGCTCCAGCCCCGCGTGTTCCAGGATCCAGGCCAGCATGGAGGTGGTCGTGGTCTTGCCGTGCGTGCCGGCCACGGCCAGCACGTGGCGGCCGGCCAGCACGTGCTCGGCCAGCCATTGCGGTCCGCTTTGGTAGGCGGCGCCGGCATCGAGGATGGCCTCCATCAGCGGGAAACGCTCGCCGCGCGTGACGACGTTGCCGATTACGAAGACGTCGGGCGTGAGCTCCATCTGCTCGGCGCCGTAGCCGGTGATCAGCTCGATGCCGAGCGCTTGGAGCTGCTCGCTCATCGGCGGGTATACGTTGGCGTCGCAGCCGGTGACCTTGTGGCCGGCTTCACGAGCCAGCGCGGCCAGGCCGCCCATGAAGGTGCCGCAAATGCCGAGGATGTGGATGTGCATGATCAGCGAAGGGCCTGACTGGCCACCTGCAGGGTGTGTTCGAGATCGGCGTCGGAATGCGCGGCGGAGACAAAGCCCGCCTCGTACAGCGCCGGCGCGAGGTAGACCCCGCCGTCCAGCATGGCGTGGAAGAAACGGTTGAAGCGCTCCTTGTCGGTGCTCATCACGGTGTTGTAGTTCTGTGGCAGCTCCGGCATCAGGAAGAAGCCGAACATCCCGCCCTCGCAGTCGACCGAGAAGGGCACGCCGTTCTCGCGCGCCACGCCCGCCAGGCCGTTGACGAGGCGGCGCGTCTTCGCGCCCAAGTCCTCGAAGAAGCCGGGCTTTTGGATTTCCTTGAGAGTGGCCAAGCCGCAGGCCGTGGCGACCGGGTTGCCCGAGAGCGTGCCGGCCTGGTAGACCCCGCCCAGCGGCGCGAGGTGCTTCATGATCTCGCGGCTCGCGCCGAAGGCCGCCAGCGGCATGCCGCCGCCGATGACCTTGCCAAAGACCGAGATGTCGGGGGCGAAGCCGGGGATCAGCCGCGCGTAATGGCCCTGTGCGCTGGCCAGCCCGACGCGAAACCCCGTCATCACCTCGTCCATCACCAGCAGGGCGCCGTGCTCGCTGCACAGCTCGCGCAGGCGCTTCATGAAGCCTGTCTGGGCGCGCACGAAGTTCATGTTGCCGGCGATGGGCTCGATGATCACGCAGGCGAGTTGCTTGCCGTGCAGGGCGAAGGCTTCTTCGAGTTGCGCCAAGTTGTTGTATTCCAGGACCAGGGTGTGCTGGGCCGTTTCTGCTGGCACGCCCGCGCTGGTCGGGTGGCCGAACGTGGCCAGGCCCGAGCCGGCCTTGACCAGCAGGGCGTCGGTGTGGCCGTGGTAGCAGCCTTCGAACTTGATGAAGCGGCTCCGCCCTGTGGCGCCGCGCGCGAGCCGGATGGCGCTCATGGTGGCTTCGGTGCCCGAGGACACGAGGCGCACCTGCTCCATGCTGGGCACGAGCTTGAGGATCTCTTCCGCCAGTTCGATCTCGCGCTCGGTCGGCGCGCCGAAGGAGAACCCTTCTACCGCCGCCCTTTGCACCGCCTCGAGCACGGCCGGATGGCCGTGGCCGAGAATCATCGGGCCCCAGGAGCCGATGTAATCCACATAACGCCGACCTTCGGCGTCATAGATATGGGCGCCCTGGCCACGGGTGATGAAGCGCGGCGTGCCGCCAACGGCGCGGAAGGCGCGCACGGGCGAATTGACGCCACCGGGAATGACGCGCTGCGCGCGCTCGAACAGCTCTTGATTGCTAGCCATGTGAGAAATGCAATTCAGTGGATGCGCCGCGACGGGCTCTTGGGGGCGTCTTGCGCGGCCTCTTCCTCGCCTTCGAGCAGCTCGCCCTCTTCGCCTTCGGCTGGGGGCAGGGCCCAGAAGAAGCGGTCGGGGATGACGTTGCCCATGCCGGGGCGGAAGCCCGAGTCGAGCGACTGGTCCAAGAAGGCCAGTGCCTCGCCGACGGCGTCGTGCAGCTCGGCGTTGACCGAGAGCAGCGAGGCCAGAGCGGCCGACAGCGTGTCGCCCGCACCGACGAAGCTGGCTTCGAAGCGCTCGAACTTCTCGCCGGTGATCGGGCCCTGGGAGTTGGCCAGCACGTTGTCCACGAATTGGTTGGGCAGCGTGATGCCCGTGACCAGCACGTGGCCGGTACCCAGTTGCGCCGCCGCCAGGGCCAGCTCGCGCGGCGAGGCCGGGCGCTCGTTGTCCCAGTCGGGCAGCAGGAAGTCGGTAAGGGTCTTGTGATTGCCCACCAGCACATGGGTCAGGGGCAGGACGAGCTCGCGCAGCGCGTCGTGATAGCTCGTGTGCTCCTCGTCATCGAGCCAGCTGATGGCCGGCAGGTAGGTGACCAGGGGCACGTCGGGATAGTCGGACAGGACCTCGGCCACGGCGGCAACGGCTTCGGCCGAACCGAGGTAGCCGACCTTCCAGGCGCCGATGGGCGTGTCCTCAAGGATGTGGCGGGCCTGGTCGGCGATCAACTCGCCGTCGAGTGCATGGGCTTCGAAGACCTCCGCGGTGTCGCGCACCATCACGGCGCTGACCACAGGCAGGCAGTGCGCGCCCATGGCGGCCACGGTGGCGGCGTCCCCGGCCACGCCGCCGGCGCCGCTGGCGTCATTGGCGTTGAAGCACATCACGCAGGCAGGGGCTTGGGGCTCCTGCTCGTCTTCGGCGGTCTGTGTGGGGGTGGTGGCTTTGACGTTCATGAAGGTGGTGGAAAGGGGTGTGGCGGGTCAAAGCGTGAACTAAGGCCCAAAAGGCGCGGTGTCAGCGTTTCTTGCCGTTACGGGCTGTTGTGTTCTTGCCGAGGCAAAGCCGGAAATCGCCCAGACGGCGTGGCTACAATCTTCTCATTGTAGATAGCTGAAGAACTTGCTCATCGTGACTGACTCGAGTACCTGGATGTGCCTCATTTGTGGCTGGATTTACGACGAAGCCACCGGCGATCCGGAACACGGCATCGCGCCGGGCACTGCGTGGGCCGATGTGGACATGAACTGGACCTGCCCGGAATGCGGTGCCCGTAAGGAAGATTTCGAGATGGTCCGGATCTGATCCGGGCTCCGAACCACCCAAGCGCTCGCCGGAAGTTCGCAAGCGGCGCATCCGCCCCCTCTGACGAGGAGAACTTGCTTGGATCTGCAAGAACCGCACGGCAACACGATCGCGACCAAGGTGTTGGTCATCGACGACTCCAACACCATCCGTCGCAGTGCCGAGATTTTCCTCAAGCAAGCCGGGCATGAGGTCGTGCTGGCCGAAGATGGCTTCGACGCCCTTGCCAAGCTGTCCGACTACCAGCCCGATCTGGTCTTCTGCGACATCTTGATGCCGCGCCTGGACGGCTACCAGACCTGCGCCATCATCAAGCGCAATCCGCAGTTCGCCAGCGTGCCCGTGATCATGCTGTCGAGCAAGGACGGTCTGTTCGACAAGGCGCGCGGCCGCATGGTCGGCTCGCAGGACTATCTGACCAAACCCTTCACCAAGGACCAACTGCTTCAGGCTGTGCAACAACACTGCCGAGCCGGTTGAGACATCCGCCATGCCTATCCAGAAGATCTTGCTTGTTGACGATTCCAAGACCGAGCTCCACTACCTCAGCGAAATCCTGCTCAAGCGCGGGTTCGTCGTGCGTACCGCGGAGAACGGCGAGGAGGCGATGCAGCGCCTGGCCGAGGACAAACCCGACCTGATCCTGATGGACGTGGTCATGCCCGGCCAGAACGGTTTCCAGCTGACCCGTTCCATCACGCGCGATCCGCGCTTTGCCGACGTGCCCGTCATCATGTGCACGAGCAAGAACCAGGAGACCGACAAGGTCTGGGGGATGCGCCAGGGTGCCAGCGACTACGTCGTCAAACCCGTGAAGGCCGAGGAGCTGCTGGCCAAGATCAAGGCGCTCGGCTGATGAGCAGCCAGCCCGCGATGAAAAGCGCATTTCGGGCCGCGTGCCTCTCGCACGAGGGGCTCCAATAATGGCTAACAAGGAAGCATTGCGCGAACTGCAACAGCGCTTGGCGCAGCGTATGCAGGCGGCGCGCGAACAGACCCAACTGGCCAACTGGCTGGCCGTGGAATGTGCCGGCCTGGGTCTGCTGTTCTCGCTCAAGCAGTCGGCCGAGATCTTCGCGCCTGTGCCGATCAAGCCGCTGCCCTACGGCCAGCCCTGGCTCAGCGGCGTGGCCAACCTGCGCGGTGGCCTGGCCACCGTCGTGGACCTGACGCTCTTTCTGGGCCTGCGCGAGCCGGGCCAGCCGCGGCCCGATGCCGCGCAGGCGCGGCTCGTGTCACTGAACCCGGATCTCAACATCAACTGCGCCTTGCTGGTGGACAAGCTTCTCGGACTGCGCGGCGATGACCAGCTCAGCCTCGAGCCAGTCGGTGAGCACGAGGGGCCGCGCCCGCGCTTTGCCGGCGTGCGCATGCGCGACGAGCACGGGCGCGTGTGGCAGCAGATCGACCTCGAGGCGCTGTCGCGGCATGAGCAGTTTCTGAAGGTCGTGGTGTGATGGCCGGCACTTGCCGGTCCTTTACTGAGAAGACAAGAGGGTGAGATGAGCTTCCTGGACAAGATCAAGAACCTGGGCAAGGGCGATGCCGGAGGTGCGGGTGACTCGGGTCGACTGGACACCGAGGCCACCACGCTGGCCGCCATGCCCACCGAGGGCGCCGACTCCGACCGCTCCTCGCATGGTGCCGGCTCCTCGATCATTTCCGAGGCCACGCCGACCGAGCTCCATCCGCCGACCAGCTTTGCGGAAACCCGCACCGGCAGCACCTTCAGCAGTACCGTGATCAGCGAGGGTGCTCCCGAGGTCGCGCGCACCGACAACCGCGGCCGTCAGCGCCTGCTGGCCGCCCTGGTGGGCGTGGGCCTGCTGGGTACGGTGGCCACGGTGGGCGTGACGGTCTACAGCGGCAGCAAGAGCGCCGCTCAGGTGCGTGCCACCGGCCAGGCGCTGATGCAGTCCCAGCGCTTGGCCAAGTCCGTGTCCGCGGCGTTGACGGGGCAGGCGAGCGCCTTCGTCGAGCTCAAGGAATCGGTGAGCTCTCTGTCCAGCGTCGTCGAGAGCCTCTCTACCGGCGAGGGGGCCATCGGCAAGGCCCCTCTGGGCGCCCAGAGCAGCGTGGAGGCCGTGCTGCCCCTGGTTGAGAAGGCCAAGAAGAACGGCAGCCTGATTAGCGACCAGGAGAAGGTGCTCGTCGAGGTCGGTCAAGCCCTACGCTCGATCAACAAACAATCCTCCGACCTGCTCGAATCGGCCGAGGCCATCGCTGCTCAGGCCCTGCAGCAGGGCGCCCCGGCGGCGGAAGTGGCTGCGGCCGGCCAGCTCGTCATGCTGACCCAGCGCATCGGCAAGAGTGCCAATGAGTTCTTGACCGCTGAAGGGGTGAGCCCCGAGGCCGTGTTCCTGCTGGGCAAGGACGTCAACCAGTTCAAGTCCGTGGCCGAATCGCTGCAAAACGGTAACCCCGAACTCCGGCTGGCCGGCGTCAAGGATCCTCAGCTCAAAGAGCGCCTGGCTTCGCTGCTCAAGCAGTACAACGCCACTCTCAAGCTCGCGCCCACGGTGTTGTCCAACCTGCAGGCCCTGGTCACGGCACGTGATGCGCAGGTGGCCATTCTTGCTGACAGCGAAGCGCTGCGCAAAGGCCTCGAGCAGGTGGCCGCCGACCTGGAAAGCGGCGGCGGTTCAGGCCTGCTGCTCAATCTGCTGATGATCGGCTCGGTGGCCATGCTGGCTATCGGCGGCCTGGGCCTGCTGCGCCTGTACGTGAGCGACCAGGCCCAGCGTGCCCAGATGGCTGAGGAAAGCAAGCGTGAAGCCGAGGCCCAGGAGCACGAAGCAAAGCGCGTCAACGACGCCAACCAGGCCGCCATTCTTCGCCTGATGAACGAGCTGCAGTCGGTGGCTGAGGGCGACCTAACCCAGCAGGCCACGGTGACGGAGGACATCACCGGCGCGATTGCCGATTCGGTGAACTACACCGTGGAAGAGCTGCGCACGCTGGTTGGCCAGGTGCAGAGCACGGCCGCCCGCGTGACCGACACGACCGAGCAGGTCGACCAGACCTCCACCGACTTGCTCGCCGCCTCGAAGGAACAGCTGCATGAGATCCGCGCCACCGGCGAGGCCGTGCTGCAGATGGCCGGGCGCATCAATGAGGTGTCCGGTTCCGCGCAGACCACCGCCAGCGTGGCCCGCCAGAGCCGCGAGGCCGCCGAGCAGGGCCTGATGGCCATGCAGAACAACATCGCCGGCATGAACGCCATCCGGGAGCACATCCAGGAAACATCCAAACGCATCAAGCGGCTGGGCGAGAGTTCGCAGGAAATCGGTGAGATCACCGAACTGATTTCCGACATTACCGAGCAGACCAACGTGCTGGCCTTGAACGCCGCCATCCAGGCCGCCTCGGCCGGCGATGCGGGCCGGGGCTTCTCGGTGGTGGCAGAAGAAGTGCAGCGCTTGGCCGAACGGTCGGGCGATGCGACGCGCCGGATCGCCGCCCTGGTCAAGACCATTCAGACGGACACGCACGACGCCGTGGCCGCCATGGAGCGCTCCACGGTTGGGGTGGTCGAGGGCACGCGACTCTCTGACGCCGCCGGCCGCGCCCTGGAAGAGATCGACAGCGTGTCGCGCAAGCTCGACGAGCTGATCGCCAGCATCTCGCAGCAGGCGCTGCGCGAAGCCGCCTCGGCCAACGAGGTGGCCGCCAACATCCAGCACATCTTTGCCGTGACCGAACAAACCTCAGAGGGCACCCGCTCCACTGCGGGCATGGTGCACGAGTTGTCACGATCCGCTGAAGCCCTGCGCGCCTCCGTGGCCCGCTTCAAGGTGAGCTGAACAGATGGATACCCTGGACCTGCCGCGCGAATCCGAGTTCCCCGCGGACCTGAGTCCGCTGGCCTGGGTGCAGGAGGAACTGCGCCGTTCCATCGAAGCCGTCCACAAGACGCTGCGCCGCCACTTGAAGGAGGCGGACACGCGCGCCTCGGGCCTGGCGCCCGAGGTCAACGCGCCCAACCAGCTGCCCGCGGCGGCGGCCCAACTTCACCAGGTGGCGGGCGTGCTGTCGCTCGTGGGCCTGCCAGCGGGCTCCGTGCTCGTTCGCGCGGCCGAGGCCACCGTGGCCGAGCTGGCCGCCCATCCGATGAGCGTGGACTCGCATGCAGTCGAGCTGGTCGAGCGTGCTGACTTCGCCTTGCTGTCCTATGTGTCGCGCCTGCTGGCCGGCAACAAGAGCTCGCCGCTGGCCCTGTTCAACGCCTATCGCGAGCTGCAGACCTTGAATGGCGCCGAGCGCGTCCATCCGGCCGATCTCTGGGCCCATGAGTGGCACTGGGCCGAGCTGCCGACCGACGCCACGGCCGAGCCGCAAGACGCCGCCGGGCTGAGAGAGACCTTCGAGGGCAGCCTGCTCAAGCACATGCGCAGGCCCGGTGCCGCCAGTGCGCAGGAGTTGTCCGATCTTTGCGCCGGCCTCGCCGCCGGCCTGAACGGCCAGCCGCACAGCCGCACGCTGTGGCAGCTCGCCGCAGCCGTGCTTGAGGCCGAGAGCCGCGAGCTGCTGGCTGCCGATGCTTTCGTCAAGCGCCTCGGCTCGCGCCTGCTCTCGGCGCTGCGCTCAGTCGGCAAAGGCGATGCGGGCCTGGGCCCGAGCGGCCAGCGCCTCGCGCAAGACCTGCTATTTTTCTGCGCGCAGGCCAAGGATGGCGCCGCGCCGCGCCTGGCGGCCGTGCGCTCCGCCTACGCTCTGACCGAGGAAGACCGCGGCGACTACGAGGATTCCACCCTGGGTCGCGTTGACCCGAACTGGGTGGCCCAGGCCCGCCGCCGCGTTGGCGTGGCCAAGGACAGCTGGTCCAGCGCTGCCGAAGGCGACACCCATCGCCTTGCGGGCCTGGATGAACAATTTGCCGCCCTGGCCGAATCGCTGGGCCGCCTTTTCCCCAGCGGCGAGGTACTGGGCCAGACCCTGCAGCGCGCCATCGTCGCAACGCTGCGCTCGGGCAAGCCGCCTGGCGCACCGCTGGCCATGGAAGTGGCCACCAGCATCCTCTACGTGGAGGCCGCGCTCGATGACGCCGCCTTCGACCAGCCCGAGCAGGCCGATCGCGTCAAACGCCTGGCCCAGCGCGTCGAGGCCGTCTCGCACGGTGAGCCGCCGGAGCCGCTCGAAACGTGGATGGAGGACCTCTACCGCCGCGTTTCCGATCGCCAGACTCTGGGCAGCGTCGTGCATGAGCTGCGCGCCAGCCTGTCCGAGGTCGAGAAGCAGGCCGATGCCTATTTCCGCGACACCAGCCAGCGCGAGCTGCTGATCCCGGTGCCCAAGCAGCTGCAGGCCATGCGCGGCGTGCTGTCCGTCCTGGACCTGGCGCAAGCCGGCCAGGCCTGCCTGCGCATGCGCGACGAGTTCGACGACCTCGCCAACACCGAGGTCGATCCCAGTCTGCCCGGCCCGCGCGAGATCTTCGACCGCCTGGCCAACAACCTCGGCGCGCTCGGCTTCATGATCAATATGCTGAGCGTGCAACCGGCCCTGGCCAAGCGCATGTTCCGCTTCGACGACAGCAGCGGCCGGCTGGAACCCGTCATGGGCCGACATGCCGACGCGGCACCCCCGGTCACGCTGCCAAGCGTCGAGACCCCGCCCGAGCCGCTGGCAGCCCCCATCCTCGAGCAGGCGTTCGCGCCCATGTCGCTCGACCTGCCCAGCCTTGATCTGGCTCCCGCATCTGTTCCCGTCGCAGCGCCGGCGCCGGTCTCCAGCGCCGCCGGCGACCCTGAGATGCTCGAGATCTTCCTCGAGGAAGCCGGCGAGGTGCTGCAGACCGCGCATGGCGCGCTCTCCGCCCTGTATGGCGCTCCGGCCGATACGGAGCAGCTCACCACGCTGCGCCGCGCCTTCCACACGCTCAAGGGCAGTTCGCGCATGGTCGGTCTCGATGCCTTTGGCGAAGGCGCTTGGGCCTGCGAGCAGCTCTTCAACGCCCGGCTCGGCGCGGCGGACGCAGCCGCCGACCCGGCCCTGCTGGCCTTTAGCGGCGAGGCGCTCGATTACCTGGCCGCCTGGACCGAACAGATCGCCGGGCGCGCCCACGGGGACTTCCGCCCCGAGCCGCTGCGCGAGAGCGCCGATGCGCTGCGCCTGCACGGCGTGCTCAAGCCGCTCCTGACCCCAGGCCACGAGCAAGCCGCGGCGGAGGGAGCAGCCATCGAAGTCCCGGAAGTTCCCGAAGTTCCCGAAGTTCCCGAAATCTCCGAGGTCCCCGAAGTCATCGAGGCGGCCGAAGTCACCGAAGTTGGCGAGCTGGCCGAATTGCCCGGATACGTGGACGAGCCGACCCTGGTCGAGCTGCCGCCCGAACCGGCAGCGCCTGTCGAGCCGGCCGACGGCGGATTCGTCGCCACCGAGCTCGACCACGGTTTTGCCTCGACCGAGATGACGCCGGCCCTGCGCCTCGAACCTCTTCCCGAAGTGGTCGAAGTTCCCGAGTTCAAGCTGCACCTGGATCTCGGCGAGGAGCCTGCGGCCGCCCCCGTTCCTGAACCCGAGCCGGTGCGGGCCGCGCTCGACGCTCCGACCGAGCATGCCGAACTGCCCTCGATGGAGGAATTCAACGGCCTGCGGCTCGTCGCAGCCCAGAAGCCGCCCGCCGAGCCGGTACCCGAGTCCGAGCCCGCGGAGCCTGCCGAAGAGGAATTCAAGCGCATCGGCGACCTGCGCATCGGCATCCAGCTCTTCAACATCTTCCTCAACGAGGCCGACGAGCTCTCGCGCCGCCTGTCCGCCAGCCTCGGCGAATGGGCACTGGATCTGACCCAGCCGCTGCCGACCAGCGCCGAGGCCCAGGCCCACGCCTTGGCCGGCAACGCTGCCACGGTCGGCTTCGAGGCGCTTTCGACCCTGGCCCGCGCGCTCGAACACGCATTGGGACGCGCCAGCCATGCCACCCGCTACGAGGCGGCCAACGCGCAGGACTTCGTCCAGGCTGGCGAAGACATTCGCACCCTGCTGCACCAGTTCGCCGCCGGTTTCCTGAAGGCCGCCGACGCCGATCTGATCGAGCGCCTGGCGTCCTACCAGCCCACGATCGAGGAACCCATCTCGGCCGCCGCGCCACTGGACGAGCTGCCTCCGGCCGGGGCCGTCCCCAGTGCCGATGCCGACGAGCCCGAGCCCGGCCTGCCCGATCACATCGAGCCCGAGCTCTTCGGCTTTTTCGAGGAGGAGGCCCACGACCTGCTCGATCAGCTCCATGCCAGCCTGCGCGAATGGTTGGCCCAACCGGGCGGTGACGGCGGTTCGGGCTGCATGCGCGTGCTCCACACCTTCAAGGGCGGCGCCCGCTTGGCCGGCGCGATGCGTCTGGGCGAGCAGGCGCACGACATGGAGACCGACGTCGAGCACCTGCTGCGCGGGGAGACGCCGCCGCACGCGGTCCAGCTCATGCACCTGCAGGACCTGGCCGACGGGTTGCAGGCCGGCTTCGAGGCGCTGCGCGAGCGGGTCCATGCGCCAGTCGCCGCAGCCCCGGTGGTGACGGCCCTGCCGGCAGCTCCCGTGGCTGCGCCGGTCGTGGCCCCTGCTGCCGCTGCGGTTGCCCCGCCCGTTCCAGAGCCAGAGCCAGAGCCAGAGCCAGAGCCAGAGCCAGAGCCAGAGCCAGAGCCGGAACCTCTGGTCGAAGGCGCTGCCGAGCCGGCGGTCGAAGCGATTGCCGAGCCGGAGGTCGAAGAGACTGCCGAGCCGGCGGTCGATGCGACTGCCGAGCCCGTGCCCCAGCCCGTCGCCCGGGCGCCGTCCGTTCAGATCGACTGGTCGCGCTTCTCCGAGGTCGGCGGCGAGGACCTCGGTGCCGATGCGGGCGCTGTCGGCGCCCAGGCCCTGCTGCGCGTGCGCGCCAGCCAGCTCGAGCGCATGGCCGCCCAGGCCGGCGAGGTGGCGATCCGCCGCTCCCGCATGGAGTCTGAGCTGGCGCAGATGAAGACCTCGCTGCTTGACCTCGAGGACAACCTCGACCGCCTGCGCGGCCAGCTTCGCGAGCTGGAGCTCCAGGCCGAGGCCCAGATGGGCAAGCAGCAGGAGGCCGTGGCCCATGACCGCGACTTTGACCCGCTGGAGTTCGACCGCTACACCCGCTTCACCGAGCTGACGCGCATGCTGGCCGAGTCGGTCGGCGACGTGGCCACGGTGCAGCGCAGCCTGCAGCGCAACGTGCAGCTCGGCGAAGACGAATTGGCCGCCCAGTCACGCCTCACTCGAGAGCTGCAAGACGACCTGCTGCGCACCCGCATGGTGGAGTTCGACTCCCTGTCCGAGCGTATGCACCGCGTCGTCCGGCAGGCCGCCCGCGATGCCGGTCGGCAGGCCCGCCTGGAGATCGTCGGCGGGCACACCGAACTCGACCGTAGCGTGCTGGAGCGCATGTCCGGCGCCTTCGAGCACCTGCTGCGCAACAGTGTGAGCCACGGTATCGAGACCCCGGAGGTGCGCCAGGCTGCGGGCAAGGACGCCATCGGCACGTTGCGGCTGAGCGTCAGCCAGGCCGGCAACGAAATCCTGCTCGACTTCGCCGACGACGGCGCGGGCCTGAACCTCGAGCGCATCCGCGAACGCGGCCTGGAGAAGGGCCTGATCAAGGCTGGCGAAGAGCCGGACGAGCACACGTTGATGAACCTCATCTTCGCGCCCGGCTTCTCCACCGCAGCGCAGGTCACCGAGCTCTCGGGCCGCGGCGTGGGCATGGATGTGGTGCGGGCTGAGGTCAGTACGCTGGGAGGCTCCATCGAGACCCGCTCGACCCCAGGGCAGGGCGCCAGCTTCCTGCTGCGCCTGCCGCTGACCACGGCCCTGACCCAGATCGTGATGCTGCGCGCCGGCGAGCAGTCCGTGGCCGTGCCGGCCTCGCTGATGGACTCGGTGGTCCGCCTGCCCATCGAGCAGTTCGAAGCGGCGCGCGCCACGGGCCAGATCGAGCTCGGCGGTCATCGCCTGCCGCTCTACAGCCTGGGCAACTTGCTGGCCCAGCCCGACACGGGCCACGTCCACCACGGCAAGACCCAGCCGCTGGTGCTCGTGCGCAGCGCACAGCGGCGCCTGGCTCTGGTCGTGGACGAAGTCATCGGCAACCAGGAAGTTGTGGTCAAGAACCTCGGGCCCCAGCTCAACAAGGTGCCGGGTCTGGCGGGCATCAGCCTGCTGGCCTCCGGCGACGTGGCCCTGATCTACAACCCCGTCGCCCTGGCCGACTGGTACGGAGTGGCGGCGATGCAGCGCGCCGACGGTTCCGCGACCGTCGAGGTCCCGGTCCCAGAGCCCGAGAAACCCGAGGCGCCGCTGGTGCTGGTGGTCGATGACTCGCTGACCGTGCGCCGCGCCACCCAGCGCTTGCTGGAGCGCGAGGGCTATCGCGTGCTCCTGGCCAAGGATGGCCTGGATGCCATGGAAAAGCTTGCCGCCGAGGAACTGCCGGCGCTGGTGCTCTCAGACATCGAGATGCCGCGCATGGATGGCTTCGACCTTGTTCGCAATATGCGCGCCGACTCCCGCCTGACCGCGCTGCCGGTGATCATGATCACCTCGCGCATCGCCCAGAAGCATCGCGACTACGCAGGCCAGCTCGGCGTGGACCACTACCTCGGCAAGCCCTACGACGAGGAGCAGTTGATGGGCCTGATCGCCCGTTACACGGCTCCCCAACACGCCAGCTGAACGTGCGGACATAGGGGGCATGGGTAGAATCCCTTCCATGCCCCCACCCGAGCGAATCGATCTCACCAACCAGTTCCTCATCGCCATGCCCGGCATGACGGACGACAGCTTTGCCGGCACCGTCATCTACCTCTGCGAGCACAACGAGAATGGGGCCCTGGGCCTGGTGATCAACAAGCCGATCTCGCTCACGCTGGGCAATCTCTTCGAGAAGGTCGACCTCGCGCTGCCGGAGAACGAACTGGCCAGCAGCCCCGTGTTCTACGGCGGCCCAGTGCAGACCGAACGCGGCTTCGTACTCCACGAGCCGCTGGATGCCGAGGGCGGCCACTACAACGCCACGCTGGCCGTGCCCGGCGGCCTGGAAATGACCACGAGCCGCGACGTGCTCGAGGCCCTGGCCGGCGGCGCCGGTCCACGCAAGCTGCTGGTCACCCTGGGTTATAGCGGCTGGGCTGCGGGCCAGCTCGAGGAGGAGATCGGCCGCAACGGCTGGCTCACGGTGGACGCCACGCCCGAGATCATTTTCGACACCCCCATCGAACTGCGCTACGAGAAGGCCCTGGGCCTGCTCGGCATCGATCCGCGCATGTTGAGCATGGACGCGGGGCACGCATGAGCGCAGCAGTGCAAACTGCGCTGGCTTTTGATTTCGGAGTGAGGCGGGTAGGTGTTGCAACTGGCAGCCGGTTTACCGGATCGGCCGAGGCGCTCAAGAGCATCGCCGTCGAGGGAGACGCCCGCTTCGCCGCCATCGAAAAGCTCATCCGCGAGTGGCAGCCCGAGGCCCTCATCATCGGCGTGCCCTTCCATCCCGACGGCGCCGAGCACGAGATCACCAAGCGCGCGCGCAAGTTTGGCCGGCAGCTGAACGGGCGCTTCCGGCTGCCCGTCTACGAGGTCGACGAGCGCTACACCAGCGTGGAGGCGCAGGCCGGCGGCGCGCGCGACGTCGACTCGGCCGCGGCCGCGCTGATCCTCGAACAATTCTTCAGAGAACATTCATGAGCACATTGCATCTGGACGCCGAGGCGCTCTACGCCGACCTGGTGAGGGGCGTGCGCGGTCTGTTGGGCACGAACACCGTGCTGGTCGGCGTCTGGTCCGGCGGCGCCTGGCTGGCCGAGCGGCTGCAGCGCGACCTGCAACTGGCCGGCGAGCCGGGCGTCATCTCCAGCAGCCTGCATCGCGACGATTTCGGCTCCAAGGGCATGAGCGCCAGCGCCGACCACACGCGGCTGCCCTTCAGCGTGGACGACGCCGACATCCTGCTGATCGACGACGTGCTCTACACGGGCCGCACCACGCGCGCCGTGATCAACGAGCTGTTCGACTTCGGCCGTCCGGCCAGCGTTCGCCTGGCCGTGCTCGTCGATCGCGGTGGCCGCCAGCTGCCCATCGAACCCGTTTTCTCGGCCGCCCGCGTGACGCTTGCGCCGGCGCAGGCCCTGCGCCTGGCCCGCGACCCGGACGGCCGCTTTACATTCGATCTCAAGAAGGGAGAGGCCTGAGGTGCTTTCCAAACGCAATCCCCAGCTGAACAAGCACGGCGAGCTGATCCACCTGCTCTCCATCGAGGGCCTGCCGCGGCCGGTCATCCACCAGATCCTCGACACGGCCGGCACCTTCCTCTCGGTCAACGACCGCGAGGTGAAGAAGGTGCCGCTGCTGCGCGGCAAGAGCGTGTTCAACCTCTTCTTCGAGAACAGCACGCGCACCCGCACCACCTTCGAGATCGCCGCCAAGCGCCTCTCGGCCGACGTGATCAACCTCGACATCGCGCGCTCGTCCACCGCCAAGGGTGAGACCCTGCTCGACACGGTGGCCAACCTCTCCGCCATGCACGCCGACATGTTCGTCGTGCGCCACAGCGAGAGCGGCGCGCCCTACCTGATCGCCCAGCACTGCGCGCCGCATGTGCACGTGGTCAACGCCGGTGACGGCCGCCACGCGCACCCGACGCAGGGCCTGCTCGACATGTACACGATCAGGCATTTCAAGAAGGACTTCACCCAGCTCACCGTGGCCATCGTCGGCGATATCGTGCACTCGCGCGTGGCCCGCTCCGATATCCATGCGCTGAACATCCTCGGCGTGCCCGAGATCCGAGCGGTCGGCCCCAAGACCCTCGTGCCCGGCGACCTCAAGGACATGGGGGTGCGCGTCTGCCACAGCCTGGAGGAGGGCATCAAGGGCGCGGACGTGATCATCATGCTGCGCCTGCAGAACGAGCGCATGAGCGGCGCCATGCTGCCCAGCGCCGGTGAGTTCTTCAAGAATTTCGGTCTCACGCCGGAGAAGCTCCAGCTCGCCAAGCCCGATGCCATCGTGATGCACCCGGGCCCGATCAACCGCGGCGTGGAGATCGCCTCCGATGTGGCCGACGGCGCGCAAAGCGTGATCCTCCCGCAGGTCACCTTCGGCATCGCGGTGCGCATGGCCGTCATGTCCATCCTGGCAGGAAACGACGCATGAAGATTCTCATCAAGGGCGGGCGGCTGATCGATCCCGCAAGCGGGCGCGACGAAACGGGCGATCTCGCTATCGCCAGCGGCCGTATCGTGCAACTCGGCGCGGTCAAGGACTTCGACGCCGAGAGGCTGATCGACGCCACGGGCCTGATCGTCGCCCCGGGGCTTGTCGACCTGTCGGCGCGGCTGCGCGAACCGGGCCACGAGCACGAGGGCATGCTGGAGACCGAATTGGCTGCGGCAGCCGCCGGTGGCGTGACGAGCCTCGTCTGCCCACCTGACACCGACCCCGTGCTCGATGAGCCTGGCCTCGTCGAAATGCTGAAGTTCCGCGCCCGCAAGCTCAGCCGCTGCCGGCTCTTTCCGCTCGGCGCCCTGACCAAGAATCTCGGCGGCGAGGCGCTGACCGAGATGGCCGAGCTGACCGAAGCCGGCTGCGTGGGCTTCGCCCAGGCCGAGGAGCCGATCCGCGACACCCTGGTGCTGGCGCGGGCGCTGCAGTACGCGGCCACCTACGACTACTCGGTCTGGCTGCGCCCGCAGGATGCCTGGCTCGGCAAGGGCGTGGCTGCGAGCGGTGCGGTTGCCACGCGCCTGGGCCTGTCCGGCGTGCCCGTGATGGCCGAGACTGTGGCCCTGCACACCATCTTCGAGCTGATGCGCGCCACGGGCGCGCGCGTGCACCTGTGCCGCATCAGTAGCGCGGCTGGTGTGGAGCTGATCCGCGCGGCGAAGCGCGAGGGCCTTCGGGTAACGGCCGACGTGTCGATCAACTCCTTGCACCTGTCCGACGTGGACGTGGGCTACTTCAACTCGGCCATGCGCCTGACGCCGCCGCTGCGTCAGCAGCGCGACCGCGACGCGCTGCGCGCCGCGCTCGCCGACGGCACGCTCGATGCGCTCGTCAGCGACCACATGCCCGTAGCGCCCGACGAGAAGAACGTGCCCTTTGCCGAAGCCACGCCTGGCGCCACCGGCCTGGAGCTGCTGCTGAGCTTGGCCCTGCGCTGGGCGCGCGACGAGAAGCTGCCGCTGGCACGTGCCCTCGCCGTGGTCACCTCCGAGCCCGTTCGCGTGCTTGGTGCGGCCGTCGGCTCGCTCGGCCACAGTGCTGGCCGGCTCGTGGAAGGCGGCGTGGCCGATGTGTGCGTGTTCGACGGCGAGGCCGGCTGGGCCGTCACGTCCGACAAGCTGCAAAGCCAGGGCAAACACACGCCCTTCGCCTTCGAGATCACCGGCTTCGAGCTGCCCGCCCGCGTGCGCCACACGCTGGTGGCGGGCACCGTCGCATATTCAAGTTAGGCATGCGCAGCCTCGTCGGCCTTTGGCGCATCCTGAGGCTGGTACTTCACGTACTGCGCGGCCTCGTCGTCGTGCGCGGCTTCGAGCGGCTGCATCTGGGGGCGCGCCACGCGGGCGTGCAACGCTGGTCGCGCCAGTTGCTGGACGTGCTCGGCATCGAGCTGATCGTACAGGGCGAGCCGGGCCCAGGGCCGCGCCTGCTCGTGGCCAATCACGTGTCCTGGCTCGACATCGCGGCCGTGCACGCGGTGATGCCCGAAGCGCGCTTCGTCTCTAAGGCCGACGTCCAGCACTGGCCGTTGATCGGCAAGCTCGTCGACGGGGCCGGGACGCTCTACATCGAGCGCTCCAGCAAGCGCGACGCGCTGCGCGTCGTGCATCAGGCGGCCGATGCACTCAAGGCGGGCGACACCGTGGCCTTCTTCCCCGAAGGCACGACCGGCCCCGGGCCTGAGCTGCTGCCCTTCCACGGCAACTTGCTGCAGGCAGCGATCGCCACTGCCACGCCCGTGCAGCCGCTGGTGCTGCGCTGGCACGAACCGGGCGAGCGCTTCAGCACCGCCGCCCGCTTCATCGGCGACATGACCCTGGTGCAGAGCCTGTGGTCCGTGGTCTGCGCGCGCGGCCTGGCGGTGCAGATGACCTGGCTGCCGCAGGTGCCCGTGGCGCATGAGGACCAGCGGCGCAAGTTGGCCGAGGACTTGCGCGGGCGAATCGTGGCCGGGCTGGCGCGATGACGCCTCTTCCACTGCGATTGCGGCCGGGCGACGATCTTCGCCGCGCGATCGAAGCCGCAGTCCTGGTACTGCATCCCGAGGGCGCCTTCGTCGCCTGCGGCATTGGCAGCCTGTCCAGCGCGGTGCTGCGCCTGGCCGGCGCAGCGAAGACGCTCACGCTGGCGGGCGAGTTCGAGATCTTGAGCCTGGCCGGCAGCGTCAGCGCCGACGGCAGCCATCTGCACATCAGCATTGCAGATGCCGACGGCCGGGTGCTGGGTGGACACGCCGGTCCGGGCTGCATCGTGCGCACGACTGCGGAGATCCTCGTGCTGCCGCTGGGCACCGCCAGGCAGATCGGCCGCGAGTTCGATGCGGCGACGGGCTACCCGGAGCTTGTGATTCGGTCCTGCAGCGAGGAGCAGGGATAGGGCTCGCGGCAGGCGCGGTGGTAGACCAGGGCCACCGCCACCAGGATCAGTGCGCCCGACAGCGTCGGGAAGAGCAGGAAGCTCCATTTGGGCGCCGCCAGGAAGACGATCAGCGGGTTCGAGCCTGCAGGCGGATGAACGGTGCCCGTCAGCATCATCAGGGCGAGCGACAGCGATGCGGCCAGGGCCAGCGCCCACCAGCTCGGTCCCAGCAACGCCAGCGCCGCCAGGCCCACGGCCGTGCACACGACATGCCCGCCCACAACGCTGCGCGGCTGCGAGAAGGGCAGTTTCGGAAAGGTGAACACCATCACCGCGCTGGAGCCGAAGGAGCCCAGCAGGAGCATGTGGCCCAGATTGAAGGAGCCGAAGGCCAGCAAGCCGATGATGACGAACACCCCCGCGCAGGCGAGGGCGCCCCGGAGCAGCCCCGTCAAGCGGCGTGGCCCGCTGCGTCGCCGGGCACGGCACCAAGCTCGCCCGATGCACGCGCCTTGCGGCCGTAGACCAGCTCGAACAGCGGGCTGGCCATCATGGTGGTCACGATGGCCATCAGCACGAGCATGGAGAACAGCGCCGGGCCGATGATGCCCTTCTGCAGGCCGATGTTGATGATGATGAGCTCCATCAGGCCGCGCGAGTTCATCAGCGCGCCGATGCCCAGGGCTGTCCGGTTGTCCTCGCCCGACATGCGTGCGGCCAGGTAGCAGGCGCCGCCCTTGGCCACGACCGAGGCCACAAGCACACCCGCGGCGATCAGCATCAGCTCGGCCGAATTCACCATGTCCATGCGCGTGTTCAGGCCCGAGTAGGTGAAGAACATGGGCAGGAGCAACACCACGGCCAGCGGCTCCACCTTCTTCTTCAGCTCCGCGGCGAAGAGACCTCGCGGCATCACCGTGCCGAGGATGAAGCCGCCGAAGATCGAGTGGATGCCCACGGCGTCCATGATGAAGGCCGAGAGGCAGAACAGCGCTATCGTGATGCCCAGCACCGTGTAGCTCATATGGCCCTCGCGCTCGACGATGCGGCCCAGCGGGGACAGTAACTTCTTGCCGAAGAGGATGATGAACGCCGCGTAGCCCACGCCGCCACCGATGGCCAGGATGGCCACGCCCGGACCGGCGCCGAAGGCCGCCAGCACCAGGGCCAGGACGCACCAGGATGCCGCGTCGTCGAAGGCGCCGGCCGTCAACGAGAGCGTACCCAGCGAGGTGTCGGCCAGGCCGCGCTCGTTGATGATGCGCGCCAGCATGGGGAAGGCGGTCAGCGCGATGCAGGCGCCCATGAAGAGCGTGGCATTGACCTGCGAGATGCCGGCCGCGAAGAGGCCCGGCACCCGCAGCAGCAGGGGCGTGATGAGGAAGGCGATGAAGAAGGGCGCGAGGATGCCCGCGAGCGACACGGCGCCCGCGCTGCGCGCCTTGGTCCGGAAATGGTCGAGCCGCAGGGTCGTGCCGACCAAGAACATGTAGAGGCCCACGCCCAGCTGCGCGCCGGCGTAGAGCACGCTGCGAGTCTCCTTGGGAAAGATGGTGGTCTGCAGGTCCGGGGAGAGCAGGCCCAGCAGCGAGGGGCCGAGGAACACGCCTGCGATCATCTCGCCGACGACCTGGGGCTGGGCCAGAAAGCGCTTGCCCAGCCAGCCAACGAGGCGGCAGGTCAGCAAGATCAGCGCCAGTTGCAGGAAGAAGTGGATGCTGTAGTCGCCCGGAGCGAAGGTCTTGGCCACGGCCTGCGAGGCCGGACCGTGTGCGGTGAAGGCGTCGCGCAGCAGGCCGCCCAAGCTGATGTTGTCGAAATCCATGGGTTCCCCGAGCAAAGTTTGTGGGTTCGTCTCCGATGGTGCGCCGCACACAGCCCGCCGTCGCCCCATCGCGGCGCACTGTGCCAGCGGGGGATTTCCTGTCCATCGGGACCGACATGTCTGAACCTACATGACTACATTACTGAGTGCATAATGTCGGTACGTAGGTACATATCGATGAAACTCATCAGCAGCCGCGACTTCAACCGCGACGTCAGCCATGCCAAGCGCGAAGCGCGGACCGAGCCTGTGCTGATCACTGACCGCGGCCAGCCCACCCATGTGCTCATGAGCATTGCCGAATACCGCCGCCTCACCGGCGAGGGCGAGAACATCCTCGATCTCCTGGCCATGCCAAGTCCCGCCGAGTTGGACGCCGGCGACGCCTCGGACGGCGCCTGGGATCACCGCGAGACCTTCTGATGTTCCTGCTCGACACCGGCATCGTGATGGAGTTGCGCAAGGCCCGGTCCGGACAATCGGATGCAGGGTTGGCGGCCTGGGCGGCCAGCATTGCGCGCCAGAAGCTTTTCATCTCGGCCTTGAGCCTGCTCGAGATCGAGAACGCCGCGGCGCGCCTGGCGCGCAAGGATCGTGCGGCCGGCCTGGCAGTGCGCGCTTGGATCGACGATGCCGTGATCCCGGCCTTCGAGGGGCGCATGCTGCCCGTTGACGCGGCGGTTGTGCGCCGCCGTGCCCAACTGCCCTATGCGAGCACGCGCGACGGCCTGCTCGCGGCGACCGCGCTCGAGCATGGGCTGACGCTGGTGACGAACCGGGTCTCGGCTTTCCGTTCCGGCCGCGTGAAGGTGCTCAATCCTTCGGGCTATGTAGCCCAGGCAGGCGACGAGGACGAGGACTGGAGCCATGGAACTCAGACCGGCCAGCAATGGCTGAAAAATCTGTACGTGAGAGCATGAAGCGAAGAATCCTCATCGTCGGCGGCGGAACGGCTGGCTGGCTGACCGCGGCCTATCTCGCCAAGGCGCTGCGCCTGGCCGAGCGCAGTCAGCTCGAGCTGACGGTGCTGGAGTCGCCCGACATCGGCAGCGTGGGCGTCGGCGAGGGCACGTTTCCCACCATCCGCAGCACCCTGCAGTTCCTCGGCATCGACGAGCGGCTCTTCATCCGCGAGACCTCGGCCACCTTCAAGCAGGGCATCCGCTTCGTCGACTGGGCCCGGGCGCCTTCGGTGAGCGAGGGTGGTGGAGGCGGCGAGCGTCACGAGTTCTTCCATCCCTTTGAAGCGCCGTTCTATGCCGAGGGCCTCAATCTCGTGCCCTACTGGCTTTTGCAGGACGAGGCCACGCGCTTGCCCTTCGCACGAGCCGTCACCATCCAGGAGCGCGTGGCCCAGGCTCGCCGAGCGCCCCGACGCACGCACGAGGCCCCGTACACGGCCCCGCTGAATTACGCCTATCACTTCGATGCGCTCAAGCTCGCGCGACTGCTGGCCGATCACGCACGCATGCTCGGTGTGGGGCATGTCGAGGGCACGGTGAGCCGCGTGGCACTGGATGAGGCGGGTGCCATCGCGCACCTGGACACCCTGCAGCACGGCCGCTTCCAGGCCGACCTCTACATCGACTGCACGGGCTTTCGCGCCGAGCTGATCAAGCAGATGCCCGGTGCGGGCTTCAAGTCCATCCGCGACCAGCTCTTCGTCGACCGCGCGCTCGCCTGCAAGCTCCCGCACGAGGGGCCCGACGCGGCAATGGAAAGCTGCACGATCGCCACGGCGCACGAGGCCGGCTGGCTGTGGGAGATCGGCCTGCAGGGCTCGCGCGGCCTCGGCTGTGTCTATTCGAGCGAGCACATGAGCGAGGAGCGTGCCGCCGAGATCCTGCGCCGCTACGCGGGCCCCGGGCACGAGCAGGTGGAGATGCGCAACATCCCCTTTGCCGTCGGTTACCGCGAGCAGCAGTGGATCCGCAACTGCGTGGCCGTGGGCTTGTCGGCCGGCTTCCTCGAACCGCTCGAGTCCACCGGCCTCGTGCTCATCGAGGCGGCCATCGGCATGATTGCAGAGATGCTGCCGCACAGCGGCCCCATCTCCGCGCCGGCGCGGCGCTTCAACGAGCTGATGACGACGCGCTTCGAGAACATCGTCAACTTCCTCAAGCTCCACTACTGCGTGAGTCAGCGCCCGGAGCCGTTCTGGCGCGACAACGCGCAGGCCGCCTCCATCCCCGACCGGCTCGCCGACTTGCTCGAGCAGTGGAAGATCCGACCGCCTGGCCGCTTCGACTTCGTCCTCGACACCGAGACCTTCGCCTTCTTCAACTACCAGTACATCCTCTACGGCATGGGCTTTCGTACTGACCTGCGTGCAGGCCGCGCGGACTTCACGCAAGTGGACGAGGCAGACAGGCTCTTTGCGAAGATCGGGCGCTTCAGCGAGCGCGCGCTCGTGGACCTGCCGAGTCATCGGGCCTTGATCCAGCAGATGCATGCTGCTGCGGGGCGCGTCTCTGTCTGACCCCCCCGGGGGGCGGAACTCGGCGCTCGGCGCTCAGGGCTCAGGGCTCAGGGCTCGGGGCTCAGGGCTCGGGGCACATGCCGCACGCAGGTCTATTGCCGTGGGCTGCGGCGAATTTTGCGTGAAGTGTCAGGGCGTCGGCCAACGCGGTACGGCAGATCTCTGATTCGTCTGAATCCCCGCGGCGATGCTTGCACCGATTGCGAAGCTCGTAGTGGCCCAAGGCCAAGGAAATTGCCATGTAGTGCTGACGCGCTGCGTTGCAGCGGATTTCATGCTTCGACTGGGGCCGCGCGACGACGAAGGCCGCAATTTCCAAGGTGCGAGCGAGAAGTTCTGAGGGGTCCGGGCTCTCTATTGGTTTTTTTTGCCGTCAGCAGCATTGCGCTGGTCGCAGACGAAGGTCAGAAGAACATCGGCACGGCGCTGCCGAAGCGGTCTTTCAAATACTCAATGAACGGCGCAAGGATCGAATACTCTGCGGTGCGCTCGGAGAAGTAGCTTGGCATGTTCCTGATACTACGGGGTATATGCGCCACCCGTGCGTTCCGAAAACCTCCTATGCAGACCTTCGCCTCCATCGCCTCCCGCGCCATCCTGATTGCTGGCCAGCCCAACAGCGGCTGGTCCGGCTGCGACGAGGGGACACCCGGCTCCTTTGAGCTCGACTTCGCTCTTCAGGTCACAAGCGATGGTGGCAAGGGCTACCTGCTCGTGTACAAGTCACTAGATGGGCAATATGCCGGCGACACTTGGCACCAGACAATTGAAGAGGCATACGCCTCGGCCGAAGAGCAGTTTGGGATCGAGCGTGGAGAGTGGGCCGAGTAGTCGGCCCCTAGAACTCGTCGCCAGGTTCGGTGACGACGTACTCGACGCCGACGTTCCAGAGCGCCAGCGCAAGCTTTGCTGAAGTGGCCGTTTCGAGAGCCGCTCCAGCGCGCGTTTCGCGCGTGAACGTGTGGAGCGCCTCCCAGGCCTCGCCGACGGTCATGTCGACTTCATGCGGCCGGAGATTGAGCAAGGGCGCCCGCTGAAAAAAGGGGGCAGCTCGAAATCGTGCGACCGGCGGTGAGCATCATGTGAGCGGGCCGACGGTGACCCCAGGGTGGGGCAGCGTCGGCCAGTTTTCGTGCGGCGGCCAAATGCTGCAACGCACCAACGGTGCGAATCGCACCGCGACAGGGCTGCCATGGGCCGTAACCGTGCGCCTTGGCGGGGCCCCAGCGGGATGTGACGGAGTGCACAGTCTGGCACGAGGCTTGCATTCGTGCCCTTCAGCAACTCGGCCCCTCACATCCAACCTCAGAGGACTCCCAATGCTTCGCCGTTCTGCTCTCGCGCTGGCCGCTGCTGCCAGCCTGCTGGCCCCCGCCACCGTCTTCGCCGCCGACACCATCAAGGTCGGCGTGCTGCACTCGCTGTCGGGCACCATGGCCATCTCCGAGACCGTGCTCAAGGACACGGTGCTGATGGCCATCGACGAGATCAACGCCAAGGGCGGCCTGCTGGGCAAGAAGCTGGAGCCGGTGGTCGTGGACCCGGCCTCCAACTGGCCGCTGTTCGCCGAGAAGGCCAAGCAGCTGATCAGCCAGGACAAGGTCGCCGTCGTGTTCGGGTGCTGGACCTCGGTGAGCCGCAAGTCGGTGCTGCCGGTGTTCGAGCAGACCAACTCGTTGCTCTTCTACCCGGTCCAGTACGAGGGCGAGGAGCTGAGCAAGAACGTGTTCTACACGGGCGCCGCGCCTAACCAGCAGGCTATCCCCGCCGTCGAATACCTGATGAGCAAGGACGGCGGCGGCGCGAAGCGCTTCGTGCTGCTGGGCACCGACTACGTCTACCCCCGCACGACCAACAAGATCCTGCGGGCCTTCTTGCACAGCAAGGGCGTGGCCGATGCCGACATCATGGAGGACTACACGCCCTTCGGCCATGCCGACTACCAAAGCATCATCGCCAAGATCAAGAAGTTCGCCGCCGAGGGCAAGAAGACGGCCGTCATCTCCACCATCAACGGCGACTCCAACGTGCCCTTCTACAAAGAGCTCGGCAACCAGGGCCTGAAGGCGACCGACGTGCCGGTGGTGGCGTTCTCGGTGGGTGAGGAAGAGCTGCGCGGCGTGGATGCCAAGCCGCTCGTGGGCCACCTCGCGGCCTGGAACTACTTCATGTCCATCAAGGCGCCGGCCAACGACGAGTTCATCAAGAAGTGGAGCGCCTACGCCAAGGCCAAGGGCATCCCCGGCCACAAGGACAAGCCGCTCACCAACGACCCGATGGAGGCCACCTACATCGGCATCAACATGTGGGCGCAGGCCGTCAAGAAGGCGGGCAGCACCGACACCGACAAGGTCATCGCCGCGATGGCGGGCCAGACCTTCACTGCGCCGTCGGGCATCACGTCCAAGATGGACGAGAAGAACCACCACCTGCACAAGTCGGTGTTCATCGGCGAGGTCAAGGCGGACGGCCAGTTCAACGTGGTGTGGAAGACGCCGGGGCCGGTCAAGGCGCAGCCGTGGAGCCCGTACATCCCCGAGAACAAGGGCAAAAAAGACGAGCCTGAAAAGAAGTAAGCCGACCCCGTGCTGCGTCTACTTCTGATCAGCTTGGCCCTGCTGTGCGGCCCGGCCTGGGCGCTGTCGCCCGAACTGGCCGCGCGCATCGCGGCGGGCGAAGGCGACGATCGCGTGGCCGCGCTGCAGCAGGCCCTGGCCGCGGGCGACGCCTCGCTCGGCCCCTTCCTGCATGCCTTGCAGGACGGCCGCGTGCGGCTCAAGGGTGGCAAGGCGCTTGTCCTCGCGGAGGGCGCCGCGGCGCCGGCCGATGCCGAGGAGCCCCTGCTGAACAACCGCATGCGCCGCGAGATCGAGGCGGCGCTCGCCGGACTGGACCTGCTCTCCCAGGACCGCGACACGCGGGCGAAGGCGCTGACGACGCTGCGCGACGACGCAGACACGTCCAAGCTCGCGCTGTTCGAGAAGGCGCTGGCCGCCGAGAGCGATGCCGGGCTGCGCAGCCAGCTGAGTGCGCTGGTGGCCGGCGCCAAGCTGTCGTCCACCGACCCCGGCCAGCGCCGCGCCGCCGCGGCCGAGCTGGCCGGCAGTGCCGACCCCGCCACGCGCGCGCTGCTGCTTGAAAAGCTCAGCGCCGAGACCGACCCCGGCGCCAAAGCTGCGATGCAGCAGACCATCGACGCCGTCGCCGCGCGCCTGGCCTGGGGCGAGCGCGCGCAGCTGCTGTTCTCGGGCCTGAGCCTGGGCTCGGTGCTGCTGCTGGTGGCGTTAGGCCTGGCCATCACCTACGGGCTGATGGGCGTCATTAACATGGCCCACGGCGAGTTGCTGATGGTGGGCGCCTATGCGACCTACAGCGTGCAGCAGGTGTTTCGCGCGTGGGCTCCGGGCGCTTTTGATTACTACCTCTGGGTGGCGCTGCCGGCCAGCTTCGTGGCCGCCGCGCTGGTGGGCGCGGCTATGGAGCGCACCGTCATCCGTTGGCTCTACGGCCGCCCGCTGGAGACGCTGCTCGCCACCTGGGGCCTGAGCCTTGTGCTGATGCAGGCCGTGCGCAGCCTCTTCGGCGCGCAGAACGTGGCGGTGGAGAACCCGGCCTGGCTCTCGGGCGGCTGGGCGCTGCTGCCCAACTTGACCTTGCCCTACAACCGCATCGCCATCCTCGCCTTCGCGGCGATGGTGCTGGCCGGCATGGCGCTGCTGCTGGCGCGTACGCGCCTGGGGCTGATGGTGCGCGGTGTCACGCAAAACCGCCGCATGGCCGCCTGCGTAGGTGTCAACACCGCCAAGGTCGACACCCTGGCCTTTGCGCTCGGCTCGGGCATCGCGGGCCTGGCGGGTTGTGCGCTGAGTCAGATCGGCAACGTGGGGCCGGACCTTGGCCAGAGCTACATCGTCGACGCCTTCATGGTGGTCGTGCTCGGCGGCGTCGGCCAGCTCGCGGGCACGGTCTACGCGGGCCTGGGTTTGGGTGTGCTGTCCAAGCTGCTGGAGGGCTGGCAGGGTGCCGTGCTTGCCAAAATCGCGCTGCTGATGCTGCTGGTGCTCGTCATCCAGAAAAAGCCGCAGGGCTTGTTTGCGTTGAAGGGCAGGGCGGTGGAATGAAGAAGGCGCTGTTCATCGCCGGCGCGGCCGTGCTGCTGCTCGCGCCCTTCCTGCACCTGGCCTTCCCGCCCGGCCACCCGATGCACCTGAGTGAGTTCTACGTGGGCCTGCTCGGCAAGTTCTTGTGCTTTGCGATCTGCGCGCTGGCGCTGGATTTGATCTGGGGTTTTGGCGGCATCCTGTCGCTCGGCCACGGCCTCTTCTTCGCGCTGGGCGGCTACGGCATGGGCATGTACCTCATGCGCCAGATCGGCCGCGACGGTCAGTACCAGACCGACCTGCCGGACTTCATGGTGTTCCTGAACTGGAAGGCGCTGCCCTGGTATTGGGCGCTCAGCGACTCGCTTGTGGCCCAGCTCTTCCTGGCGTTTGCGGTGCCGGGCTTGCTGGCCGCGGTGTTCGGCTGGTTCGCCTTTCGCTCGCGCATCCAGGGCGTGTACTTCTCGATCATCACGCAGGCGCTCACGGTGGCGGCCATGCTGCTGTTCTTTCGCAATGAGACGGGCTTTGGCGGCAACAACGGCTTCACGGATTTCAAGCGCATTGCGGGCCTGCCCATCACGTCGCCCGGCATGAAAGTGGCGCTGTGCGTGGCGAGCGCCGTGGCGCTGATCGTTTGCTACCTCGTCGCCCGCTGGCTCACGCAAAGCCGCTGGGGCCGCATCTTGCAGGCCATCCGAGACGCCGAGGGGCGCGTGCGCTTCCTGGGCTACGACCCGGTCGCATTCAAGCTCAGCGCTTACGTCATCTCGGCGCTGATGTGCGCGCTGGCCGGCATCCTCTACGTGCCGCAGGTCGGCATCATCAACCCGAGCGAGATGAGCCCGGCGGCCAGCATCGAGATGGCCATCTGGGCGGCGGTGGGCGGGCGCGGCACGCTGCTCGGGCCGGTGCTCGGCGCCTTCTTCGTCAACGGCACGAAATCGGTCTTCACGGTCTGGTGGCCTGAGGGTTGGCTGTATGTGCTGGGTGCGCTCTTCATCGCCGTGACGCTCTTCCTGCCCACGGGCCTGGTGGGCTTGGCAAGGAGGTTGCGCAAATGACGCCCGGGCTTCTCGAGGCCGGCGCCGAGGCCCATGCCCGCGCGCTGACACGCATCGCAACGGCCGGCGAGCCGGTCTTCAACCAGGGTGTGGCTCTGTATGTGGAAGACATCAAGGTCGCCTTCGACGGATTCCAGGCGCTGGCGGGCCTGAGCTTCACCGTCGGCGTGGGCGAGCTGCGCTGCGTGATCGGCCCCAACGGCGCCGGCAAGACGACCACGATGGACTGCATCACCGGCAAGACGCGGCCCGACAGCGGGCGGCTGCACTTCGGCAGCAACCTCGACCTACTCACCATGACCGAGGCCGAGATTGCCCGCGCTGGCATCGGCCGCAAGTTCCAAAAGCCCACCGTCTTCGAGGCGCTGACCGTGACCGAGAACCTGGAGTTGGCGCTGGCCGGCGACCGGCGCGCGCGCTTTGCGATGCGCGCCCGGCTGAGCGGCGAGCAGCGCGACCGCCTGGACGAGCTGCTCAAGACCGTGCACCTGGCGCCGGAGCGCGAACGCGTGGCCGGCCTGCTGAGCCACGGCCAGAAGCAGTGGCTGGAGATTGGCATGCTGCTCGCGCAGGACCCGAAGTTGCTGCTGCTGGACGAGCCCGTGGCTGGCATGACCGACGAAGAGACCGAACGCACGGCCGAGCTCTTCCTGAGCCTGGAGGGCCAGCACTCGCTCGTTGTTGTGGAGCACGACATGGCGTTCGTGGGCACGCTGGCCGGCGCGGATCGCACGGTCACGGTGCTGCATGAAGGGCAGACGTTGGCCGAGGGCACGATGGCCACCGTGCAGTCCGACGAGAAAGTCATCGAGGTGTACCTTGGCCGATGACATCCTCAAGGTCGAAGACCTGCACCAGCACTACGGCGGCTCGCACATCTTGCGCGGGCTGAGCTTTGCGCTCAAGCCTGGCGAGATCACCGTCGTGCTCGGCCGCAACGGCGTGGGCAAGACCACGCTGCTCAAGAGCCTGATGGGCGTCGTGCCCGTCACATCGGGCAGCCTCACGCTGGCCGGCGAGAGCCTCGCCAAGCTGCGCACTCACCAGCGCGTTCGCGCGGGCCTCGGTTACGTGCCGCAAGGCCGCGAGATCTTCGGGCGGCTGTCGGTGATGGAGAACCTGCAGATGGGCCTGAGTAGCCAACCCGCCGGCACGCCGTTGCCGCCGACGCTGTTCGAGCTTTTCCCAGTGCTCGCCAAGATGCGCTCACGCCGCGGCGGCGACCTCTCTGGCGGCCAGCAGCAGCAACTCGCCATCGCCCGCGCACTCGCACCCGGCCCGAAGGTGCTGCTGCTGGACGAGCCCACCGAAGGCATCCAGCCCAACGTCATCCAGGACATCGGCCGCGTCATCCAACACCTGGCCCATGAAAAGGGCTTGGCCGTGGTGCTCGTCGAGCAGTTCTACGACTTCGCGGCCGAGCTGGCCGACCAATATTTGCTGATGCAGCGCGGCGAGATTGTCATGCGCGGCCGCGGGGCCGAGATGGCGGCCGATGGCGTGCGCGAGCGCTTGGCGATTTAGGGCTCGAGCGGTCCGGTTGACGTGCATGTTTCTCCGGGGTGCAGCGCCCGTCGCGACCTCAGGGGCGCGTGTGCAGCGGTGCGTCCACTGAGAGAAGCCGCCGGTCGGTTTGGGCAGCCTCCTGGACTGGCCAGCGGCCGGCGACTGCGCTTAAGCAGTCAATTCCTCGGATAGATCTAGTGACCAAGACTTGGGATAACGGCAGCGTCAAGCGTGATGTCGCTGGTTCAATGCCAGAAGTTGCGTTGGCCGGTATGGTGGCTGGGGCGGGGCGGTCACCCTGGTGGCATGAGTGCGTCTGCTGTGGGGACAACCCAGTCGTGAAGCTATTGGCTGACGATCTTCGCGCTGCAAAGAAGTAGCGGCGCGTCCGCTTCTCGCCAGTCCTATTTGCTGCTTGCAACGAGTTCAGCAGACAGGGATTGACGTTGTTGGGGGCTTCCCAAAATCGTTGGGTCGTTACCGAGGATGTTGGGTAGTGACCGAGGATGTTGGGTAGTGACCGAGATGGTTGGGCATTTGCCGAGCTTGCTTGGGGTTCCCACACGGAGTGAAACCCCGGGTGCTGGCGCCGTCAAACCTCATCCAGCACTTCCAGACCCATCCGCAAGTCGTTCATTTTGAACGACTTTCTTTCAAGTTTTTGTCTCAGAATGTGATCCTAAGTATTTGATTCCATTGAGAAATTTCACGATTTGGCTTGACCTCTTGCGGGCCGCTCAGTAAAGTGGTGAAAAGTGCAATTTGGTGGGTCGTTGTGGCGAATATCGTGTTTCAGGGGGCGTCTGCCTTGGCCATGGATGGCAAGGGTCGGTTCGCCATGCCCACGCGCCATCGCGAGGCGCTAGCGGCCCTGTGCGCAGGCCAGCTCACGCTGACAAAAGACCCCTCCGGCTGCCTGCTTGTCTTCCCCCGTCCCGCATGGGAGACTTTCCGCGACAAGGTCATGACGCTGCCCATGTCGGCGGCGGGCTGGAAGCGCGTCTTCCTTGGCAATGCCATGGATGTGGAGATTGACGCCGCAGGCCGCGTGCTGGTCTCGCCAGAGCTGCGTGATGCCGCGAGCATCGCCAAGGATGTGACGCTGATGGGCATGGGTCACCACTTCGAGCTGTGGGACCGCGAGGCCTACAAGGCCCACGAGGCCCGAACCATGGCTTCCGAGATGCCGGCTGCGCTGCAGGACTTCAGCTTCTGATGAGCTCCCCGGATCAAGCCCACATCACGGTTTTGCTGCACGAGGCCGTGGACGCCGTCTTCACTCGGCCCGACGGTCTTTACGTGGACGCCACGTTCGGCCGCGGCGGTCATTCGCGGCTACTGCTCTCTAAGCTGGGGCCGCAAGGGCGGCTCGTGGCCATCGATCGCGATCCAGAGGCGATCGTGGCGGCAACGAGCGGCGAGACGCGGGTCACGGACCCGCGTTTTTCCATTCGTCACGCGGCTTTTGCCGACATGCGGCGCGAGCTGGGCTCCATCGGCATCGAACAGGTGGACGGCATCTTGCTCGACATCGGCGTCTCCAGCCCGCAGATCGATTCGCCCGAGCGCGGCTTCAGCTTTCGCTTCGACGGCCCGCTGGACATGCGCATGGACACGACGCGCGGAGAGAGCGCTGCGCAGTGGCTCGCCCGCGCCGAGGAGCGCCAGATCACGGAGGTGATAAGGAACTATGGGGAAGAACGGTTTGCTTCACAGATTGCAAAGGCGCTTGTTGCTCGCCGGGAAAGCGGGCGTGCTGTTCGAAGCACATCCGAGCTTTCCGAAGTCGTGGCTGGTGCAGTCAAAACCCGCGAGCCGGGCCAGAACCCTGCAACGCGGACATTTCAAGCGCTTCGGATTCACGTCAACGCCGAGCTTGAGGAGCTGCGCCAGGCCCTGAGCTCCGCGCTCGCCCTGCTCAAGCCCGGTGGCCGGCTGGCCGTGATCAGTTTTCACTCGCTTGAGGACCGGATCGTCAAGAACTTCATCGCCGAGAACAGCAAGGAAGTCGTCGATCGGCACGCGCCCTTTGCCGCGCCCAAGGCCCTGCCGCTGAAGGCCATCGGCCGCATCAAGCCTTCCGACGAAGAGGTCGACGCCAACCCACGTTCGCGCTCAGCCGTGCTGCGCGTGGCCGAGCGCACCGAGGCGCCGCTACCGCCCGTGCATCAGAAGCGTCGGAGGGGTGAGTGATCGGGCGTCTGAATGTGGTCCTGCTGCTGGCGGTGCTCGCCAGCGGACTGTTCCTGGTGCACAGCGCCTACGACTCGCGCCGCCTGTTCAACGCAGTCGACGAAGCCATGGCCGAGGGCCGTCGCCTGGAGACCGATCGCCAGCGCCTGGAGGCTGAGCGCCGCGCCCAGGCCACGAACCTGCGCGTGGACAAGATGGCGCGTGAGCGCCTGAACATGAGCACCATCACGCCTGCGCTGACGAAGACGGTGGTGATGGCCAAGCCCGCATCTGGGGCAGTGCAGTGAGCAAGAAGCAGAACTCTTCGCGCAGCGTCAATTACGCGACCAGCCCGCTGCTGGCCTCCAAGACGCCCCCCTGGCGCTCGCGCCTGATCGTGGCCGGCGTGGGCCTGGCCTTCGCCGGCTTGCTGGCACGCTCCCTGTATATCCAGGTCATCGGCACGGACTTCTATCAGAAGAAGGGCGAGGAGCGTTACCTCTACAAGCAGCAGCTGCCCGCCAGTCGCGGCGAGATCGTGGACCGCTCCGGCCAGGTGCTGGCGGCCAGCGTGGCCGTGCCGTCCTTCTGGGCCATTCCCAAGGAAGTGGAGACCGACCCCGAGCGCCGCGCGGCCCTGGCCGATGCGCTGGGTCTCAAGCCTGCTGAGCTGGCGAAGAAGCTGGACCCGGAGACCAACTTCGTCTGGCTCGCGCGCCTGGCCGATGAGGACACCGCAGCCAAGCTCAAGACGCTCAAGATAAAGGGCGTCTTCATGGACCGCGAATACCGCCGTAAGTACCCCGAGGGCGAGGCCGCCGCGCACGTCGTCGGGTTTACCGACGTGGAAGATCGCGGCCAGGAAGGCACCGAGCGCTCCTACGACGAAATGCTGCTCGGCACCAAGGGCTCGCGCACCGTGCTGCGCGATCGTCTCGGTCGCGTGGTCGACGATGCGGGCGAGGCCGAGGCGCCCGTCAACGGCAAGCAGGTCCAGCTCTCGATCGATTCCAAGATCCAGTTTTTCGCCTATCAGCGCGTGCGCGAAGCCGTGCTCGAGAACAAGGCCAAGGCAGGTTCGGCCGTCGTACTCGACGGCCAGACCGGCGAGGTGCTGGCCCTGGCCAACTATCCGAGCTACGACCCGGCCCACCGGCGCAATCTCTCGGGCGAGCAGCTGCGCAATCGCGCGGTGACAGACACCTTCGAGCCCGGCTCCACCATGAAGCCGCTGATCGTGGCGCAGTCGCTGCAGACCGGCCGCGTCACGCCAGACACCGTCATCAACACCGCGCCACGCTCGCTCGTGCTCTCGGGCTGGTCGCCCAGCGACTCCCACCCGCACGGCGAGCTGGCAATCTGGCAGGTGATCCAGAAGTCCAGCAATATCGGTGCGGCCCGGCTGGGCCTGCAGTTGCAGCCGCGCGAGATGTACGAGATGTACACGTCGGTGGGCCTGGGACAGCGGCCGCAGCTGCGCTTCCCAGGCACGGTGACGGGTCGCCTGCGCCCCTACAAGAACTGGCGGCCCATCGAGCAGGCCACCATGTCCTATGGCTACGGCCTGTCGGCCTCGCTGCTGCAGCTGGCGCGGGCCTACACCGTCTTCACGCACGACGGCGAGGTGTTGCCGCTGACACTGGCCAAGCTCGATGCCGGTGAGCAGCCGCAGGGCGTGCGCGTGTTCTCGCCCAAGGTGGCACAGGAAGTGCGGCAGATGCTGCAGACCGTCTGCACCAAGGAGGGCACGGCGCCCGAGGCGCAGACGCCCGGCTACAGCGTGGGTGGCAAGTCAGGCACGGCCTACAAGCAGGAGGGCAAGGGCTATGCCACGAACAAATACCGCTCCTGGTTCGTGGGCATTGCGCCGGTGAACCATCCGCGCGTGGTGGTGGCCGTCATGATCGATGAACCCACCGGCGGCGCGCACTTCGGCGGCGCCGTCGCGGGCCCGGTGTTCAGCCAGGTCGTGGCGCAGAGCCTGCGCCTGATGAACGTGTCGCCCGATCTCGAGGTCAAGTCGGGCATCGTGGCCAGCGCTGCCCCTGCGAAGGAGGGCACCTGATGCTCACCGAGCTCAAATCCCCCGCCGCCGCCGCGCGCTGGCTGCTTGAATGGACGCGCGGCGCGCTGACGAGCGACAGCCGCCAGCTCAAGCCAGGCGACGCCTTCATCGCCTGGCCTGGCCATGCCCGCGACGGGCGCGAGTTCGTGGCCGGCGCGCTGGCCGGCGGCGCTTCCACGGTGCTGGTCGAACGCGCAGGCGTGGAGGCCTTTGGTTTCACCGACGCCCGAGTGGCCGCGCTGCCCGGCCTCAAGGCCGCCACCGGCACGATCGCCTCGGCCTTCTACGGCGAGCCTTCTGCCAAGCTCGCCGTGCTTGCCGTCACGGGCACGAACGGCAAAACCTCGACCGCATGGTGGACGGCACAGGCGCTGAGCCTCCTGCAGCAACGCTGCGGCGTCATCGGCACGCTGGGTGTCGGCGAGCCCGGCGCACTCGACTACACCGGCCTGACCACGCCCGACCCGGTGCGCCTGCAGCAGGCCTTCCGGGCGATGGTGGAGCGGGGCTTCGCGGCCTGCGCGATCGAGGCCTCCTCGATCGGCGTCGTAGAGCACCGCCTCGCTGGTACGCAGGTCAAGGTGGCGCTGTTCACCAACTTCACGCAGGACCACCTCGACTACCACGGCACGATGGAGTCCTACTGGGAAGCCAAGCGCCGGCTGTTCGATTTCCCCGGCCTGCAGGCGGCCGTGCTCAACGCCGACGATGCCAAGGGCGCCGAGCTGGCCCAGGCGCTGAAGGATCGACTCGACGTCTGGAGCTATGCGCTGAACCGCGAGGCCAGGCTATCCGCCCACGAGCTGCACTACCGCGCGGGCGGCCTGGCCTTCACGCTGATCGAGGGCAGCGAAAAGCACCTGATCGAGACCGGCCTGATCGGCGAATACAACGTGGCCAACCTGCTCGGCGTGATCGCCGGGCTGCGCGCGCTGGGTCATCCGCTTGCCGCCATCGCTGCCGTCATCGGCCGCGTCACACCCGTGCCCGGCCGCATGCAGCGCGTGGGCCATGGCCGCGAGCTGCCGCAGGCCGTGGTTGACTACGCCCACACGCCCGACGCGCTGGACAAGGCGCTGTCCGCCCTGCGCCCGCTCGCGCGGGCCCGCGGCGGCAGGCTCGCCGTGCTCTTCGGCTGCGGCGGTAACCGGGACAAGACCAAGCGGCCGCTGATGGGCGCCATCGCGGCGGACAAGGCCGATCGCGTGATCCTGGCCAGCGACAACCCGCGCCACGAGGAGCCGCAGGCCATCCTGGCCGACATTGCTGCGGGCATGAAGCCAGGCGCCGGCATCATCGTGGTTGACCGCCGCGAGGCGATCCGCCGCGCCTTGGGCGAGGCCGACGCGCGCGACGTCGTGCTGCTCGCCGGCAAGGGCCACGAGGACTACCAGGAGATGGCCGGCGTGCGCCATCACTTCGACGATGTGGAAGAGGCGCGTGCAGCCCTCATCGAGAGGGCTGGACTGTGATCACCCTGGCCCAGGCCCTCCATCTGATCCAGCCGCACGTGCCCGTGGCGCGTCTCGTTGGTGACGGCGCCACGCTTTTCACCCGCGTGCACAGCGACACGCGAACGCTGCAGCCCGGCGATCTCTTCGTCGCCCTGCGCGGCGAGCGCTTCGACGCGAACGACCTCCTGCCGCAGGCCAAGGCCGCCGGCGCCGTGGCCGCGTTGTGCGAGCGCGAATGCGAAGGCCTGCCGGCTCTCGTCGTGCCCGACGCGAAGGCCGCGCTCGGCGTGCTCGCTGCGGCGTGGCGCGCGCACTGCCATCTGCCGCTGATCTGCGTGACGGGCTCGAACGGCAAGACCACGGTGACGCAGATGATCGCGAGCATCCTGCGGGCATGGGTCGGCGAGCATGCGCTGGCCACAGAAGGCAACTACAACAACGACATCGGCGTGCCCCTGACCCTGCTGCGCCTGCGCCAGGACGATGTGCTCTACCACCGCGCCGCCGTGGTCGAGCTGGGCATGAACCACCCGGGCGAGATCGCGCCGCTCGCGGCGATGGCCGCAGCGAGCGTGGCCCTGGTCAACAACGCCCAGCGCGAGCACCAGGAGTTCCTGGCCACCGTGGAGGCCGCCGCGCGCGAGAACGGTGCCGCCATCTCGGCGCTCGCCGCCTCCGGCACGGCGGTGTTCCCGGCCGAAGACGCCTGTGCGCCGATCTGGCTGGAGCTGGCCGGCCACCGGCCCGTGCTGACCTTCGCACTGCAAGGTCCGGCCGACGTGACGGGCGAGGCGCACTGGATGGGCACGCACTGGGCGCTGACCATTCGCACGCCCTCGGCGCAGATCCCCGTGGCCCTGCGCATGCCCGGCGAGCACAACGTGCGCAACGCCCTGGCCGCCGCCACCTGTGCCCTGGCCGCCGGCGCGCCGCTGGAGGCCGTGCAGCGCGGCCTGGAGGGCTTCGAGCCCGTCAAGGGCCGCTCGCAGCTCAAGAGCTTCGAGCGTGCCGGGCAGCGCATCGCCCTGATCGACGACAGCTACAACGCCAACCCGGACAGCGTGCGCGCGGCCATCGAAGTGCTGGCGGGCCTGCCCGGCGAGTCCTGGCTGGTGCTCGGCGACATGGGCGAAGTCGGTCATGACGGACCGGCCTTCCACGCCGAAGTCGGCGCCTACGCTGCGCAGAAGGGTGTGCAGCACCTGTGGTGTGCCGGAGCCGCCACGCTGGACACGGCCCGCGCGTATGGCGCTGCGGCCCGTCATTTCAATACCGTCGGCGAGCTGCTCGCAGCGCTCACGCAGCAGCCCGGCGCACAGAACATCCTCGTCAAGGGATCGAGATTCATGAAGATGGAACAGGTGGTGGCGGCCTTGCTCGCCCCGCAGGGAGGCACCCATGCTGCTTAGCCTGGCTCAGTGGCTGCAGGGCCTGGACCCGTCGCTGGGCTTCCTGCGCATCTTCAACTACATCACCTTCCGCGCCGTGATGGCGGCCATGACCGCGCTGCTGATCGGCCTGGCCTTCGGCCCCTGGGTGATCCGCCGACTCACCGAGATGAAGATCGGCCAGCCCATCCGCGAGTATGGCGTGCAGCAGCACCTGGCCAAGAGCGGCACGCCAACCATGGGCGGCGTGTTGATCCTGATCGGCATCGGCGTCTCGACCCTGCTGTGGTTTGACTGGAGCAATCGCTTCGTCTGGATCGTCATGATGGTGACCATGGGCTTCGGCGCCATCGGCTGGGTGGACGACTACCGCAAGGTGGTGGACAAGAACCCGGAAGGCATGCGCAGCCGCGAGAAGTTCTTCTGGCAGACCGTGATCGGCGTGTTTGCGGCCTTCTATCTCGCCTTCAGCGTCTCGGAAACGAGCTTCTTCGGCGTGGTGCAACTCTTCATCCGCTGGGTGACGAGCGGGTTTTCCACCGGCCTGCCACCGCGCGCCGACCTGATCGTGCCCTTCTTCAAGACCGTGGCCTATCCGCTCGGAGTGTTCGGCTTCATCGGGCTCTCGTACTTCGTGATCGTCGGCACCAGCAATGCGGTGAACTTCACGGACGGCCTCGACGGTCTGGCCATCATGCCGGTCGTGATGGTCTCGGGGGCTCTGGGCATCTTTGCCTACGCCACGGGTTCCGCCGTGTTCTCGCGCTACTTGCTCTTGCCCTATATCCCGGGCGCCGGCGAGCTGCTGATCTTTTGCTCGGCCATGGGCGGCGCGGGCCTGGCCTTTCTGTGGTTCAACACCCACCCGGCCCAGGTCTTCATGGGCGACGTGGGCGCGCTCGCGCTGGGCGGCGGCCTGGGCACGATTGCCGTGATCACGCGCCAGGAAATCGTGCTGGGCATCATGGGCGGCATCTTCGTGGCCGAGGTGCTGTCGGTGATGATCCAGGTCAGCTGGTTCAAGTTCACCAAGAAGCGCTACGGCGAGGGCCGCCGCATCTTCAAGATGGCGCCGCTGCACCACCACTTCGAGAAGTCGGGCTGGAAGGAGTCGCAGGTCGTCGTGCGCTTCTGGATCATCACCATGCTGCTGTGCCTGATCGGTCTGGCCAGCCTCAAGCTGCGATGAACGCCCTGCGCGACCAATCTGTCCTCGTGCTCGGCCTGGGCGACTCCGGCTTGGCAATGGCTGCCTGGGCGAATCGCTGCGGCGCACGCGCCAAGGTCTGGGACTCGCGCGAGAACCCACCCCAACTGGCGGCGCTGCGGGCGCTGCTGCCCGGCGTGGAGTTCTTCAGCGGTGCGCTTGACGCGCAACATCTCGCGGGCGTGGACCGCGTGCTCAAGAGCCCGGGCCTGTCGCCGCGCGACGCGCGCCTGGCCGCCGCGCTGAATACGGGCGTGCCCGTGCAGGGCGAGCTGGATCTCTTTGCCCAGGCGCTGGCCGATCTCAAGGCCGAGCGCCGCTACGCGCCCTGCGTGCTCGCCATCACTGGCACGAATGGCAAGACCACCACGACCTCGATGACCGCCCAGCTGGTCGAGGCCGCGGGCATGCGCGTGGGGCTGGCCGGCAATATCGGCCCGAGCATGCTGACCACTCTGGCCGAGGCGCTGGATCTTGAGCCGCAGGCCGTACAACTGCCGCTGACCTCGGATTCCGGCGCCATGCCGCTGGAGGCCGAGGCGCCAGATCCCGAGGCGGACGTCGAAGCCGAAGCCGAAGCCGAAGCCGAAGCCGAAGCTGGCGCCGGCGCCGAGGCAGGGACTGCGGCCTCGCCGCTCGACGACGAGCGTCCGCTGCCTATCAAGCCACCGCCGCCGCGCGGCCCGGTCTTCGAGCACCTGCCCGAGGTCTGGGTGCTCGAACTCTCCAGCTTCCAGCTCGATCAGGTGCAGGGCTTCGAGCCCACAGCGGGCGCGGTGCTCAACATCACGCAGGACCATCTGGACTGGCATGGCGACATGGCCGCCTACTCGGCCGCCAAGGCGCGCATCTTCGGCCACGAAGCCCTTCTGGTGATCAACCGCGACGATCCGCTCGTGGAAGCGCTCGTGCCCGCGCCCGTGATGGTCAAGCAGGGCCGCGGCAAGGCGGCGAAGCTGCTGGGCCGGCGCGTCGCACGCTTCGGTCTGAACGTGCCCACGCATCCGGGCGACTTCGGGCTGGTCGAAGAAGGCGGCATGGCCTGGCTCGTGCGCGCCCGCGAGGCCGATGAAACCTACAAGCGCGCCAAGGACGAGGCCGAGGAAATCTTCATCCAGCGCCTGATGCCGGCCGACGCCCTGCGCGTGCGTGGCCGGCATAACGCCGCGAACGCGCTGGCCGCCCTGGCACTGGCCTCGGCCGCCGGCTGCCCGCTCGCGCCCATGCTGCATGCCCTGCGCGAGTACCGCGGCGAGCCGCACCGCGTCGAGCACGTCCAGACGATCAAGGGCGTCGACTTCTACGACGATTCCAAGGGCACCAACGTCGGCGCCACTGTCGCGGCGATCACGGGCCTGGGCCTGGACCGCGCGCCGGCCCGGCTCGTGCTCATCCTCGGCGGCGACGGCAAAGGCCAGGACTTCTCGCCGCTGAAGGCCGGTGTCATGCAGCACGCGCGCGCCGTGGCCCTGATCGGCCGCGACGGCCCGCAGGTGCGCGCCGCACTGGAAGGGTCCGGCGTTCCCATGGAGTCCTTCGACACGCTGCAGGCCGCCACGCGTTGGGCCTGGACCCAGGCCGAGGGCACTGACAGCGTGCTGCTCTCGCCCGCCTGCGCCAGCCTTGACATGTTCCGCAACTACGCGCACCGCGCCGAGGTCTTCGTGGCCGAGGTGCAGGCCATCGCCAACGATGAGGGCCTGGCATGAACGCAGTGCTTCAGCGCCTCTCCGGATTCTGGCGCCGCGACGAAGCGGCTGGTGCCGACGTGCCCGTGCGTGACTGGGTGGCCAACTCCGCCGGTCAGCCCACGCGCATCCAGGGCTTCGACGCCATGCTGGTCTGGGTGATCGTGGCCCTGCTGGCCTTCGGCCTGCTGATGGTCTATTCGGCTTCCATTGCGCTGACCGACAGCCCGCGCTACGCCCGCTACGCGCAGGACTACTTCTTCACCCGCCACCTGCTGGGCATCTTCGTCGGTGTGGCCTGCGCTGGCGTGGCCGTGCTGATCCCGCTCTCGGTCTGGGAGCGCTGGGCGCCCTGGGCCTTCGTGGTCACGCTGCTTCTGCTCGTGGTGGTGCTGGTGCCGCACGTGGGCAAGGTAGTGCTCGGCGCGCGGCGCTGGATCCCGCTGGGCGTCATGAACTTCCAGCCGAGCGAGCTGGCCAAGATGACCATCGCGATGTACGCGGCCAGCTACATGGTGCGCAAGATGGACGTGAAGGAGAACTTCTTCCAGGCCGTGTGGCCCATGGCCGTGGCCGTGGGCGTGGTGGGTGTGCTGCTGCTGGCCGAGCCCGACATGGGCGCGTTCATGGTCATCGCGGCCGTGGCCGTGGGCATCCTGTTCCTGGGCGGCGTCAACGGACGCATGTTCTCCCTGATCATCGCCGTGCTGCTGGGAGCCTTCGTGCTGATGATCGCCTTCAGCGACTTCCGCCGCGAGCGCATCTTTGCCTACCTCAATCCCTGGGAGGACAAGTACGCGCAGGGCAAGGCCTACCAGCTCACCCACTCGCTGATCGCATTCGGGCGCGGCGAGTGGTTCGGGCAAGGCCTGGGGGGCTCGGTCGAGAAGCTGCACTACCTGCCTGAGGCCCACACCGATTTCCTGCTCGCCGTGATCGGCGAGGAGCTGGGATTCGCCGGCGTGGCCGTGGTCATCTGCGCCTTCTTCTGGATCACACGGCGCTGCTTTCACATCGGCCGCCAGTCGATTGCCCTGGACCGTGTGTTCGCCGGCCTCTACGCCCAAGGCGTGGGCATCTGGATGGGTGGGCAGGCCTTCATCAATATGGGCGTGAACCTCGGTGCGCTGCCGACCAAGGGCCTGACCCTGCCGCTGATGAGCTTCGGCGGCTCGGCGATCCTGATGAACTGCGTGGCGCTGGCGGTGGTACTGCGGGTTGACATCGAGAATCGACAACTCATGCGCGGAGGTCGCGCATGACAAGGCATCTGGTCATCATGGCAGCCGGCACCGGCGGGCATGTGTTCCCGGGACTCGCTGTCGCCGAGGAAATGAAGCGCCGCGGCTGGAGCGTGTCGTGGATCGGGACCGAGACCGGCATGGAGAACAAGCTCGTACCACCGAGCGGCATCCCCATGGACCGTCTCGCCTTCGGCGGGCTGCGCGGCAAGGGCTTGGCCAAGGCACTCAAGGGTCTCATCGGTTTTGCGCGTGCCTTCGTGCAATCGCGTCAGGTCTTCGTCACGCGCAGCGCAGACGCGGTGCTGGGTATGGGCGGCTATGTCTGCGCGCCGGGCGGGCTGATGGCCTGGCTGATGAAGCGTCCGCTGGTCCTCGTGAACGCCGACGCCAGCTGGCTGCTGTCGAACAAGGGTCTCGCTCCGTTCGCGCGGCGCATCGCCTTCGGCTTCGACGGCCTCGTGGCCGCCACCTCGACCAAGGCGGTGGTGACAGGCAATCCCGTGCGCGGCGTCATCGAGGATGTGGCGCCGCCGGCCGAGCGCTATGCGGGCCGCTCGGGCCCGCTGCGCCTGCTCGTGGTGGGCGGCTCGCTCGGTGCGCGCGCACTGAACGAGCTCCTGCCCAAGGCCCTGGCCCTGCTGCCCGCCGACGCACGGCCCATTGTCACGCATCAATGCGGCCAGGCCAGCCTTCCCGCGGCGCAACAGGCCTACCGAGATGCCAAGGTCGAGGCTGAGATCGTGCCCTTCATCGACGACATGGCAGCCTGCCTCGCAGCCACGGATGTGATCGTCTGCCGTTCGGGTGCGATCACCGTGTCCGAGCTCTGCGCGGCCGGCGTCCCTTCCTTGCTCGTGCCGCTGGTGGTCTCCACGACCTCGCACCAGCGCGACAACGCCATCTTCATGGCCCAGCACGGCGCCGGTGTGCACTTGCCGCAGGCCGAGCTGACGCCGCAGGTGCTGGCCGAGCAGCTGCGCACGCTCACACGCGAGCAGCTCCTGTCGATGGCGGAGAAGGCGCGTGCGCTGGCCCGGCCACGTGCTGCGGCCCGCGTGGCGGATGAAATCGAAAGGCTGGTGCCATGAAGCACGCGGTCAAGCATGTCCACTTCGTCGGCATTGGTGGCGCCGGCATGAGCGCCATCGCCGAGGTGCTGCACGGCCAGGGCTTCACGGTCTCGGGCTCCGATCAGCATGCGAGTAGTGTGACGGAACGCCTGGCCCAGCTCGGCATCCGCATCCACATCGGCCATGCCTCGGAGCACATTGCAGGCGCACAGGCCGTGGTCACCTCCACAGCCGTGAAGGCCGACAACCCCGAGGTCATCGCCGCTCACGCCGCGCGCATCCCCGTGGTCGCGCGCGCCGTGATGCTGGCCGAGCTGATGCGCCTGAAGAAGGGCATCGCCATCGCCGGCACGCACGGCAAGACGACGACGACCTCGCTGGTGGCCTCCGTACTGATGGAGGCCAATGTCGATCCGAGTTTCGTCATCGGCGGCAAGCTGATGAGCGCCGGCGCCAACTCGCACGTGGGGCAGGGCGAGTACATCGTGGTGGAGGCCGACGAGAGCGACGCCTCCTTCCTGCACCTCTCACCAATGCTGGCCGTGGTGACCAATATCGACGCCGACCACATGGATACCTACGGCCATGATCTCGGCCGCCTGCACCAGGCCTTCATCGATTTCCTCGACCGCATGCCCTTCTACGGCGCAGCCATCCTTTGCGGTGACGACGCGGGCGTGCAGGCCATCATGCCCAAGGTGACGCGGCCCGTGGTGAGCTACGGCTTCGGCGAGCACAACATGGTGCGCGCCGTGGAAGTCGAGGCGCTGGCTGGCGGCCAGATGAGCTTCAAGGCGCGCCGCCCTGGCGTGGCCGACTTGCCGGTGACGCTGAACCTGGCAGGCCGGCACAACGTGCTGAACGCGCTGGCTGCGATTGCCGTGGCGACGGAGCTGGAGCTGCACGACGTGCCGCTGTCCGTCGCCCTGGCCTGCTTCGACGGCGTGGGTCGTCGCTTCCAGCGCTATGGCGATCTGCCCAGCAACGACGGCGGCCACTTCACGCTAGTGGACGATTACGGCCATCACCCGGTCGAGATGGCCGCGGTGCTGTCGGCCGCGCGCGGCGCCTTCCCCGGTCGCCGCCTCGTGCTGGTTTTCCAGCCGCATCGCTACACGCGCACGCGCGACTGCTTCGAGGGCTTCGCCGAGGTCATCGCCTCGGCCGACGCGGCGCTGCTCACCGAGGTCTACGCCGCCGGCGAGATGCCCATCGAAGGTGCCACCGGCCAGGCCCTGGCCGCGCGCTCGAAAGCCGTCTTCGTGCCCCAGGTCGCGGACCTGCCGCAGGCGATAGCCGACCGCGCACGGGCCGGCGACGTGGTGATCGTGATGGGGGCCGGCTCCATCTCCGCCGTGCCGGGCCAAATAGTGGAATTGCTGAAATGAACTGGGATCTCAAGATCGACGTCAAGGCGCTGGGCAGGGTGGCCGTGCTCATGGGTGGTTCGTCGGCCGAGCGCGAGGTCTCGCTGACCATGTCGGGCCCCGGCGTGCTCAAGGCCCTGCAATCGCAGGGCGTGGACGCGCTGGCCTTCGATCCGTCCGAGCGCGGCTTGCACGAGCTCAAGGATCTCGGCGTCTCGCGCTGCTTCATCGCCCTGCACGGCCGTGGCGGCGAGGACGGCACGGTGCAGGGCGCGCTGGAGCTGCTGGGCATTCCGTACACGGGGTCGGGCGTGATGGCCTCCGCCATCGCCATGGACAAGATCATGACCAAGCGCGTGTGGCTGAGCCATGGTCTGCCTACGCCTCGCTGGGTCTCGCTGCGCTCGGACTCGCTGGCTCGCGAGCGCGTGCGCGCGGTGCCCGACGAGCTGGGCCTGCCCCTGTTCGTGAAGCCCCCGCACGAGGGCTCGAGCCATGGCGCCAGCAAGGTCGAGGGCTACTCGCAGATGCAGGAAGCCGTGGAGCTGGCCGCGCGCTACGACCGTGAGGTGCTGTGCGAGGAGTTCATCGACGGCCTGGAGCTGACCTGCCCCATCCTGGGCGATGGCGACGACGCGCAGGCACTTCCGGTGATCCGCATCGAGGCCGTGGCCGGCAAGTACGACTACCAGAACAAGTACTTCACGGACACCACGGTCTATCACGTGGGCAAGCTGCCGCCCGAGCAGGAGGCTAGCGTGCGCGCCCTGGCCCTGGCCTCCTACCAGGCCCTGGGTTGCCGCGGTTGGGGCCGGGCAGACTTGATGCTGCGCAAGAGCGACGGCAAGGTCTTCCTTCTGGAGATGAACACCTCACCCGGCATGACCTCGCACTCGCTGGTGCCCATGTCGGCCGCCGCCGCCGGCCTCAGCTATGAACAGCTGTGCCTGTGGCTCATCAGCCGCGCACGCCTGGACCGGCAGGACTGAGCATGGCCACACAGAGCACGACCGCACCCGTCGACGTCCGCATGTTCAATGCGGCCGCGGCGCTGCTCGTGCTCGCCTTTGTGGGCCTGGTGCTGGCGACCGGCGCGCGCTGGCTCGCGGCCAAGTCCGTCTTCGACCTGCGCAGCGTCCGCATCGAAGGCGACATGACGCGCAACAACGCCGCGACGCTGAGAGCTAACGCCCTGCCTCGGCTGAGCGGCAACTTTCTGACCCTGGACCTGCAGCGCACGCGCGCTGCCTTCGAGGCCGTGCCCTGGGTGCGCCATGCCAGCGTGCGTCGGATCTGGCCGATGAAGATCTCCGTGACGCTGGAGGAGCACAAGCCGGCCGCTTACTGGGAGACGAAGGTCGAGGGCGCCGAGTCGGGCATGGACCGCCAACTGGTCAACAGCTTCGGTGAGGTGTTCCAGGCCAATCTGGGCGACGTCGAGGACGAGGACCTGCCTCTGTTGTCCGGGCCCATGGGCAGCTCGAAGTCCATGTTGCGCATGTACCAGCTGCTGGTCGACGCGCTGCATCCGCTGGACGAGGGCATCGAGCGCCTGGACCTCTCGGGCCGCGGGTCCTGGCGTGCCACGCTGGACAAGGGCGAGGTCATCGAGATCGGCCGCGGTGAGGAAGCCGAAGTGCTGGCGCGCGTGAGCCGCTTCGTCTCCACCATCAGCCAGGTCGTGGCGGGCAGCGGATCGGCACCGCTGGTGTCGGCCGACCTGCGCCATCCGGACGGTTATGCGGTTCGCCTCCAGGGCATCAAGACAAACTCGGGGAAAACCCGGAAATAAAAGCAGAGGAAAGAATGGCCAAGGAATACAAGGATCTGGTCGTCGGTTTGGATATTGGCACGGCCAAGATCATGGCGGTGGTTGCCGAGGTCCAAGGCAATGGGGAATTGCGAATCGCCGGCATGGGTGTTGCACCGACCCAGGGTCTGAAACGCGGCGTGGTCGTGAATATCGACGCGACGGTCCAGTCCATCCAGCAGGCCTTGAAAGAGGCCGAGATGATGGCCGACTGCAAGATTTCCAGGGTTTATACGGGGATCACGGGCAGCCATATTCGTGGCCAGAACTCCACCGGCATGGTCATCGTGCGGGACAAGGAGGTCACGCCCATTGATGTTGCCCGGGTTGTGGAAACTGCCAAGGCCATCAATATCCCGAACGATCAGCGCTTGTTGCTGGTCGAGCCGCAGGAGTTTGTGATCGACGGCCAGGAGGTCAAGGAACCCATCGGTATGTCGGGCGGCCGCCTGGAGGTGAAGGTCCATATCGTGACGGGCGCCCAGAGTGCTGCTGAAAACATCGTCAAATGCGTGCGCCGCTGCGGCCTGGAAGTCGACCAGCTGGTTCTGAATCCCAGCGCCTCGAGTTTGGCGGCACTCACGTCGGACGAGCGCGACCTCGGCGTGGCCCTGGTCGACATCGGTGCCGGCACGACCGACGTGGCCATCTTCACCGGCGGTTCCATCCGGCATACGGCCGTTATCCCGGTGGCTGGTGATCTCATCACCAGTGATATCGCCATGGCGCTGCGCACGCCGACCAAGGATGCCGAGGAGATCAAGGTCGAGCACGGCGTGGCCAAACAGCTGTTGGCCGACCCGGCAGACCAGGTGGAAGTGCCGGGCCTGGGCGACCGCGCACCGCGCCTCTTGTCCAAGCAGGCCCTGGCCGGCGTGATCGAGCCGCGAGTCGAGGAGATATTTTCCCTGGTGCACCAGGTGATTCGGGAGAGCGGGTATGAGGAGCTGCTGTCCTCGGGAATCGTCCTGGCGGGCGGCTCGGCCCTGATGCCCGGTATGGTGGAACTGGCAGAGGACATTTTCCTCAAGCCGGTCCGGCGCGGCGTGCCGACCTATTCCGGTGCGCTTTACGACATGGTTTCGAATCCCCGCTCGGCGACCGTGATGGGGCTTTTGGAAGAAGCCCGGCTGTCAAGAAGCCGGGGTTTGAAGGCGGCGCAGCAGGCGGGTTCCATGAAGACAATGTTCGGACGCGCCAAGGATTGGTTCCTCGGCAACTTCTGAACAGCAAAAGTGTTTCATATAGGCCGAATTCAGGCCTCTGGTTTCGAATTTGATGGTGTTTACGGTAGTTTTTCTCGACACCGAACTGCATAATTGCAAAAGGAGGTTGATATGCCCATTGAGATGATCGAACAGTTTGACCAAGGCACCCAGATCAAGGTGATTGGCGTTGGCGGCGGCGGCGGCAACGCGGTCGAACACATGATCGCCCAGGGCGTTCAGGGGGTTGAGTTCATTTGCGCCAATACTGATGCGCAGGCGCTCAACCGCTCCAAGGCCGACCAGCTGCTGCAGCTCGGCAATTCCGGCCTTGGCGCCGGCGCCAAACCCGACGTCGGCCGCTCGGCCGCCGAAGAGGCCGAGCAGCGCATCCGCGATTCCATCCAGGGCGCCAACATGCTCTTCATCACCGCCGGCATGGGTGGTGGCACGGGCACAGGCGCCGCGCCCGTGATCGCCAAGGTGGCCAAGGAAATGGGCATCCTGACGGTGGGCGTGGTGACCAAGCCGTTCGAGTTCGAAGGCAGCCGCCGCGCCAAGGCCGCGGACACCGGCCTGCAGGAGCTCGAGGCCAATGTTGACTCGCTGATCGTCGTGCTCAACGACAAGCTGCTCGACGTGCTCGGCGACGACGTCACGCAGGACCAGGCCTTTGCCCACGCCAACGACGTGCTGAAGAACGCCGTGGGCGGCATCTCCGACATCATCCACATGCCCGCCTTGGTCAACGTCGACTTCGAAGACGTGAAGACCGTGATGAGCGAACCCGGCAAGGCCATGATGGGCACGGCCCAGGCAGGTGGCCCGGACCGCGCCTCCAAGGCCGCCGAGCTGGCCGTGGCCTGTCCGCTGCTCGAAGGCATCGACCTCTCCGGCGCGCGCGGCGTGCTGGTGCTGATCGCGGCAAGCAAGGGCACGCTCAAGCTCTCCGAGTCGCGCAATGCCATGAACGCGATCAAGAAGTACGCCTCCGAGGATGCCCACATCATCTACGGCACGGCCTACGACGAATCGCTGGGCGACCAGCTGCGCGTGACCGTGATCGCCACGGGCCTGAACTCGCAGCGCGGCCGCGCACAGGCGCCGCTGTCAGTGGTGCAGCAACCCGCACTGCGCACGGGCACCGACAACATGCCGGTGCTGACGCAATCGGTGACCATGCCCGGCCAGAGCGTGGCCGGTGCCACCACTGCCGCAGCGCCGATGGCCACAGGCTTTGCCTCGGAAGCCAACCGCGTGCCCAGCGTCTGGCGCCACGGCCGCACGGCCGCGGCCAAAGTCGAGGCCCTGTCCTCGAACGGCATGGACGAGATCGAAATCCCGGCCTTCCTGCGCCGTCAGGCAGACTGAGGTGTTCCGGACCCCGAACGAAGGCCAGCCGCGTGCTGGCCTTTTTTCTTCGGGTGTGCCCAGTAGGGCGCACCTGCGTGGAGGTGAAAGTCTTCGACCAACCAGGCAAGGAGAATGGTTGGCCAAAGACAAGGGTTGCGCGGGCGACTGCGGGTCTGAAGGAAGCCCGATGGCAAAGCGTTGGCCTGGCGAGTGCGCATCGCCGCGCGCCATCTGGGCAGATACGTGGAGATCCTCGTGGAAGACGATGCGCAGGACTTAGAGCTGGCCACCGCACAGTGCGGCCGCGTACTCAGCAGCCAGCAGCGGCGCGCTGAGATCCTCGGTGGGGTGATCGAGCCGCAGACCGCGCCGGGGCAGGGCACGCGCCCGCCCCTACGCATCCCATTGGTACGCAGGGGCAAGCCCTGATGCTTCGCTTGCGACTGATGGGCGGCGAGCAGCAGGGGCAAATCTCTTCGCCGACAATACGCCCCATGCTCCGACAACGCACCCTCAAGTCCTTGACCCGCGCCGTCGGCGTGGGCATCCACAGCGGCCAGAAGGTCGAGTTGACGCTGCGCCCAGCAGCGCCGGATGCCGGCATCGTCTTCCGCCGCGTGGACCTGCCGCAGCCCGTAGACATTCCCGTGCGTGCGGAGACCGTCTGCGACACCCGCATGGCCACCACCATCAGTCCCGGCGGCGATCCCGGCGGCCCCAAGGTGCAGACCATCGAGCATCTGCTCTCGGCCTGCGCGGGCCTGGGGCTGGACAACCTCTACATCGACATCAATGCCGACGAGGTGCCCATCCTCGACGGCTCGGCCGCCAGCTTCGTCTTCTTGCTGCAGAGCGCCGGCATCGAGTTGCAGAACGCGCCCAAGAGATTCCTGCGCGTGAAGAAGACCGTCGAAGTTCGCCAGGGCGAGGGCAAGCGCCTCATGTGGGCACGGCTCGAGCCGCATCATGGCTACACCCTGTCCTTCCAGATCGAGTTCGAGAATCAGGCCGTCTCGGCCACGGGCCAGAGCTATGTGTTCGACATGGGCACGGGCCAGTACAAGAAGGAGATCGCGCGGGCGCGCACCTTCGGCATGACGGCCGACATCGAGCTGATGCGCTCGCGCGGCCTCACGCTCGGCGGCTCGATGGACAACGCCATCGTCGTCGACGACTACCGCGTGCTCAATGCAGACGGCCTTCGCTACGACGACGAGTTCGTCAAGCACAAGATCCTCGACGCCATCGGAGACATGCAAGTTGCCGGCCACCCGCTGCTGGCTGCCTACACCTCCTTCAAGGGCGGCCACGCTCTCAACAACAAGCTGCTGCGCGCCTTGCTGGCGGACGAGACAGCCTATGAGATCGTGAGCTTCGAGGATGAAAAGCTGGCGCCGCCTGGCTTTGCACAGTTGGCGCCGGCTTGGTAGGGTTGGGCTGGGTGGTGCTGGGCTGGCTTGAGCAAGCCGCGCTACGCCCCGGTCCTCTGACACGAGGCCTCTGCACGAGGCGTTTGCACGAGGCCTTTTCACGAGACCTTTGCGGGCCCCAGCGCCTCACACATATAGGCGAAGCGAATTCTCGTCGCGAGACGGCTGACGAGCACTGAAGGAAGTCGGCCGCAGGCCCACCTGTGCAGTGGAACCTGCTCGCCTGCGCGACCGGGCTCGCCGCTCAGTCGCGCCTCACTCTTCCAGCGCCTGCAACTGCACCAGCCGCTGATACAAGCCGCCCTCGATCTCCATCAGCGCCTCGTGCGTGCCTCGCTCG
>Ga0213872_10000084_pt1 | contig 86548 bp, 83 predicted proteins | sample VelepicomBERX_R2_FD_160071 | JGI IMG/M metagenome (GOLD analysis project Ga0213872, IMG submission 160071) | Rhizosphere microbial communities from Vellozia epidendroides in rupestrian grasslands, the National Park of Serra do Cipo, Brazil - RX_R2 | ecosystem: Host-associated > Plants > Roots >... | reverse complement strand
TCGTGACTATTCGCGACGCCACGTTGGATGCGCAGCCGATCAAACACGGCGATGACATGTTCACTCGCGAACAGACCAGTCAGTATGTGGCCCATGCCGCCGTTACCATTGATGTGCGCGGCCATGCAGGGCAAGGACAATCCGCGACACAGCTGAGCGGTTCGGTGAATGCCGAAGCCAGCCGTCATGAAACCTTGCCGGAAGATCCAACCGCCATCGAACGTCAGAACGCCTATTACAAGATCTATAACGGCCTGATGCAGGATTTGACCAACAACCTGAAAAGCGCGATTAACGGCCATCTGCGCGACTTCATCATCACGGCGCCCGTTTTGCCGGGTACATCGCCGTAATTTTTTCACAGGACATTCATGCCGCGTCATACAGCTCTTGCGATTGCCGACGCCGTCGGCGGCACCCTGACCGGCAACGGTGCGGTCGTTTTATCCCGTGTAGCCCACCCGGCTGATACACTGGGGGCGGGCGACCTTGTGCTTGCCATCGACCCAAAGCTCGTACCCTTTCTGGATGGCAAGCAGGTAACCGCCATGATCGTGTCACGCGGCGTGGATGTGCCGGATGGCATGGCGCAAGCCGTTATTGCGGTGGATCGCGGGCGTCTGGCTATGTCTGCGCTCACGCGCTTGTTTGCCGAAACCGTGCCGGTGGCCCCGGGTATTCACCCAACCGCCGTGGTCGAAGACGGTGCCAAAATCGGTCAGAACGTCACCATCGGCGCGCAAAGCTTTGTCGGCGCTGGCGCTGTTATCGGTGACAATTGTGTCCTGCATCCACAAACCTATGTGGCGCCGCGCGCGACACTGGGGGCCGATGGGCTTGTTTATCCGGGTGCGCGTATCGGCATGAATGTCGTGATCGGCGCGCGCAGCATCATTCATTTTAACGCCAGCGTCGGCGCTGATGGTTTCAGCTTTGTGACCCCCGAAGCCGGCAGTGTTGAACAGGCGAAGGCATCGGGTGGCGGCACTGTCACGGCAGAATCGAACAACCAATTGCTTCGCATCGCCTCGCTCGGCGCCGTTATCGTGGGCGATGATGTTGAAATTGGCGCGAACACCTCCATCGACCGCGGCACCATCGTCGCCACGCGTATCGGCAACGGCACCAAAATCGACAATCAGGTTCAGATTGGCCACAATGTGACCATCGGCGATAATTGCCTGATCTGCGGCCGTGTTGGCATCGCGGGCAGCGCCAAGATCGGCAACCGCGTCGTGTTGGGTGGGGCCGTTGGCGTGGCCGACCATGTGAGTATCGGTGATGACGCGGTGGCTATGGCGCTCAGCGGTATCGCGGGTAACGTTCAGGCGCAAAGCGTGGTCGGCGGTATCCCCGCCATGCCGCGCGACCGCTTGATGGAACAGTTCATGAGCATTGGCCGTCTCAAGCAATTCTTTAAGAAAATTGAGGATTTAACGGGCCGTATCGACAAGCTTGAGGGGCCGGTTAAAAAAGACTAGTCCTTAAAAGGTCACATTTAACGCGCTTATTAAGTCATACACACTGGATCACACGACATGTCGAATTCGCAAATTGATGAAATCATGGATATCGTTGCGCAAAAGGCGCTGCTGGACCGCAGCCGCCTTAAACCCGAAGCGCGCCTGTCTGACTTGAATGTCAGCTCGCTGGACATGGTTGAGGTTGTGTTTGCGCTCGAAGATAAATTCGGCATCACGCTGCCCTTTAACGCCAATACCGATGGTGCAGGGCTCGCGACCGTGGGCGATGTCATCGCCCTTGTTGAAAAACAGCTGAGCGTCCAAAAGGCGCAGGGCTAACCCGCGCTATGCGTCGTATCGTCATCACAGGGCTTGGGGTTGTCTCACCCATTGGGCAGGGGATGCCCACGTTTGAACAAAATTTGTTCGGTGGCGTGTGCGGTATTGAAAAACTCAGTTTCGACCATCGCGGCGAAACCATCACTTTTCCCGCTGCCCCGGTCAAAGATTTTAATCCGGATCAATGGATGGATCCGAAGAAGGTACCGCTTCTGGACCGCTTCGCGCAATTCGCTGTGGCCGCTGCGCGGCAGGCTATCACTGAGGCTGGGCTGACATTGACGCCTGCGCTTGCGGAACGCACGGGCGTTATTCTGGGCACCGGCGTCGGTGGTCAAAATACGGTTGAAGAATCTTATAATCGTTTGCTGGTTGCGGGCGCTACGCGCGTGCACCCTTTCACCATTCCGCGGTTGATGATCAATGCCGCCGCCAGCCAAATCAGCATGGAACTGGGCGTGCAGGGGCCAAGTTTTACGGTCGCCAGCGCTTGCGCTTCCGCCATCCACGCGATGGGCACGGCGCTTGCTTTATTGCGTTCCGGTTTGATTGATGTTGCGGTGACAGGCGGCGCTGAATCCAGCCTGACTTTTGGCACACTCAAAGGATGGGAGGCCTTGCGCGTTATGGCGCCCGATCTTTGCCGTCCTTTCGCCGAAGGCCGCGCTGGCATGGTGCTGGGCGAAGGTGCTGGCATCCTTATACTCGAAACGTTGGAAGCGGCGCAGGCGCGTGGTGCGCGCATCTATTCCGAGTTTGCCGGTTTTGGCATGAGCGCTGACGCCAAGGATTTGACGACCCCGGATGTCAACGGCGCATCGCGTGCTGTGATGAATGCAATCAATGATGCCGGTTGGACGACAGACAGCGTCAATCATATCAATGCGCATGGCACCGGCACACGCATCAATGACGCGACTGAGACCGCTGCGTTAAAACAAGTGTTCGGCGACCATGCACGACAATTGGCGATCAGCGCCAGTAAATCGCAGTTCGGCCATGCGCTGGGTGCCGCAGGCGCGCTTGAAATGCTCGCAACCGTACTGGCGGTTTACAAAGATTGCGCGCCGCCTACCCTGAATTTCAAAGCGGGCGACCCCGACTGCGACCTTGATTATGTGCCTGATGTATCAAGAAAAATGACCATAAACCGCGCTCTGAATAACTCTTTTGCCTTTGGCGGGTTAAACGCATCTGTCGCCGTGCAGAAACTGCGTTAACCAGTTTATTTAAGCTTGGCTTAGCAAATATTGCTCAAACTATCATGTCGGGGCCTTGCTGGTATAATGACCGGATTGCTTGAGGATTTATTATGTTGGATTTACAGGAACAACCGGGACGCAAGCCAAAGGCGTACAGAAGCGCACTGGCCACCCCTGCCCTGACATCACCTGCCATGCAAAAGCCCCGCGTTGAGCGCGATACGGTTGCCGATGCGTTTAGCCTGTTTGCAACCGGCCAATCAGAAACACCGTCTATTATCCCCATCGCAGGTGCGGCCGCCTTTGCAGGCGTTCAATCTGCCCCGTCGCCCGGCGCAGGCACTGATCCCAAGAAACAGCTAGAGCTTGCGCAGATCGAAGCGGCGCGCCGCAATCGCCTTGGCCTGACGGCCTGACAGGCGCTTTTTATCTCACCTTGCCTAATTGCCACAGCTTTGCCATAAACCGCAGAGTCTAAAGTTGTGACGAGGTTGTTACGTGCTGGATGAAGTAGGCGTTCTTTACCGCGGCCTGGTCCTTGGCGTTATGGTTGCGGCACCGGTGGGTCCCATCGGTCTTATGTGCATACGTCGCACCTTGCACAAGGGGTTTATCATCGGTTTTGCGACCGGCGTTGGTGCCGCCTTTGCCGATTGTTTCTTTGGCGGTGTCGCTGCGCTTGGCGTCAGTGCCATCATCGACTTTATTCGCGACTATGACGCCTGTATCCGCGTTCTGGGCGGTTTTCTTTTGCTGTTCGGGGCGTGGCACACATGGCATGATCCACCGCGCCAGCCGACCGACCCCGTGGGGCTGGTCAAAAAAGTTATCGGCATGACCCGCGAAGATATGCTGATGGGCGCGCTAAAGGCAGTTATATCCAGCCTTGCCATCACGCTTGCCAACCCGTTGACGCTTTTTGGCGTGCTGGCCGTCGTTGCGACCTTTGGCCATGTTCAAAACACAGATGATGCCGTCACATTAACGGGTGGCATTTTCTTCGGCTCGCTTTGCTGGTGGCTGCTGCTCGCGGGCGGCATGGCCTTGCTACGCGGCCATTTTACCGAAAACCGGGTTGTCTGGTTGAACCGCATCACGGGTATAGCGCTCGCGGTTCTTGCCGTCTGGGCGGTGATCAGCGGCATTCAAATCGGCCTGCATTTCAGCCTGTAATGGTGGAATTAAAAACTGCGGTGTTTTCTGACAGCGTTTAATCCGTATTGGGCAAGCGTTACAGCGGCGGCGAGGGGTGATAACCGTTCAACCTGCCTCAGATTGCGCCACACGGTACGCATTTGCCGCCACTTATTGGCAGATGCTGCCGTGGCACGAACCCTGTACCGCATCAAATCTTCATCAAGACCATAGGCCACATGCCCGCGTTTTAAAAGTGCGGACCAGGTTGAAAAATCCTCATGCGGTATTTTGACAATACCGAAATCAGGAATGGCTTCTCTGTCGATGATGACCGTTGAGGCCGCGATGGCCGTGTTTTTAAGAAACTGCTGGTGTGTCAGGCTCGGCGGTACATGAATAAGCCTGCCGGTGCGCGTGCTGTATTCATCAATGCGACGATAGGCGGTAAAGCTGAAGGCCGCAGTGTTGGTTTGCATAAAGGCCAATTGCCTTGAAAGCTTGTGCGGCAACCACAGATCATCTGCGTCAATAAAGGCGATGTACCGGCCTGTGGCGGCCTCTAACCCTGTTTCACGGGCACAATTATGGAGCAGGCGCTGTGTGTGAAACAGGCTGCGGATGCGTTGGTCCGCATCCGACAGGGCTTTGCAAAGGGCGGGGGTCGCGTCGGATGACGCGTCATCGACAATAATCCATTCCCAGTCGGTAAAGTCTTGAGCCATAACGGAATATGCGGTTTCCGTCAGCGTGCTCAGGGAATGATAAGCGCCTGTTATGACGGAAACGGTGGGTTGGTGCATGGCCGTGGACTCGGGGAACGGGGCATGAGTGGTTTATCAAATCAACCCGGTCCTGCCAAGCCACGGTAAATGCAGGAAACAGGGGCCAAAGCGCCTTTTTACGCATGAAAACATAGATCAGGGTTGAAATTCCCGCCATTTTCCCGCACAACCGCACCGCAACAAAAATCAGGACAAACATAATGCTTCGTAATATCGCCATCATCGCCCACGTCGACCACGGCAAAACCACGCTTGTCGACGCCATGTTGAAACAGTCGGGCACTTTCCGCGAAAACCAGCAGGTGGCGGAACGCGCGATGGACAGCAACGATCTGGAACGCGAACGCGGTATTACGATTTTGGCGAAGTGCACATCCATTCAATATGGCGATCTGCGCATTAACATCGTCGACACACCCGGCCACGCCGATTTTGGCGGCGAAGTCGAACGTATCCTGTCGATGGTGGATGGCGTCGTGCTGCTGGTTGACGCAGCCGAAGGCCCCCTGCCGCAAACGAAGTTCGTGGTCTCCAAGGCTTTGTCCATCGGCCTGCGCCCAATGGTTGTTATCAATAAGGTTGACCGCCCGGATGCGCGTGCGCACGAAGTGCATAACGAAGTGTTCGATTTGTTCGCGGCATTGGATGCCAGCGAAGAGCAGCTGGATTTCCCCACCCTGTTCGCCTCAGGCCGCAATGGCTGGGCCGTTGAAAAGCTGGGTGATGAATCGAAGGATTTGACCCCGCTTTTTGACTTGATCGTCCGCCATGTGCCGGAACCGACGGTTGACGCGACGGCACCATTCTCGTTGCTCGCCTGTATTCTCGAAGCCAATCCGTTTCTGGGCCGCCTGCTGACAGGCCGCATCAAAACCGGCGTTGTGCGCCCCAATATGGCCATCAAGGCCCTGAACCGCGACGGACAGGTTATTGAACAAGGTCGCGTGACCAAGGTTCTGGCGTTCCGCGGTTTGGACCGCGTGCCGGTTGAAGAAGCGCATGCGGGCGACATCGTCGTGCTGGCAGGACTGTCCAAGGCGACCGTTGCCGATACGCTCTGCGACCCCGCTGTGGCAGAGCCGCTGATTGCGCGTCCCATCGACCCGCCGACCATCGCCATGACGTTCTCGGTCAATGACTCGCCGCTCGCCGGCACCGAAGGCGACAAGGTGACCAGCCGTATGATCCGCGACCGCCTGATGCGCGAAGTCGAAGGCAACGTCGCCATTCGCGTGACGGAGTCGGATGATAAGGACGCGTTCGAAGTCGCCGGTCGTGGCGAATTGCAATTGGGCATTTTGATCGAAACCATGCGCCGCGAAGGCTATGAATTGTCGATCAGCCGCCCGCGCGTTCTGTTTAAAACCGATGAAAATGGCCAGCGTCAGGAACCGATCGAAGAAGTCGTGATCGACGTCGATGAAAACTATTCCGGTACGGTCGTCAACAAACTGTCCGAACGCAAGGCGGAATTGACCGATATGCGTCCGTCCGGCGGCGGCAAGGTTCGCCTGACCTTCCACGCGCCGTCACGCGGTCTGATCGGTTATTATAGCGAATTCCTCAGCGATACACGCGGCACAGGCCTGATGAACCGTCTGTTCTACGGCTATGCCCCCTATAAGGGGCCGATTGCGGCGCGTCGCACAGGCGTGCTGATTTCAAACGGCACCGGCGAGTCGGTTGCCTACGCGATGTGGAAGCTGGAAGAACGTGGTCCGATGATGATCCCGCCCGGCGTCAAGGTGTACGAAGGCATGGTGATCGGCGAACATGCGAAGTCGAACGATCTGGACGTGAATATTCTGGAAGGCAAAAAGCTGTCGAACGTCCGCGCGTCCGGTAAGGATGAAGCCGTTCGCCTGACCCCGCCCATGATCATGACGCTGGAAAAGGCGATCGCCTACATCGCGGATGATGAATTGGTGGAAGTCACGCCAAAGAACATCCGCCTGCGCAAGCGCTGGCTGGACCCCAACATGCGCAAGCGCATGGCCAAGCAGGCCGAAGCGGTCTGATCCGTAAAAGAGGGTTGAACGAAGGGCGCGCTTTTCGTTAGGATATTCCCCTGTTGGAAGGATCCTGATGAACGCGCCCATCATTACCGTTGACCGTCTGACCCGCCATTTTACCGTTCCTGTCGGCGTATCCGGCGGTTGGTTCAAAAAGCACGCGACGCAGAATTTTGAAGCCGTACGCGACCTCAGCTTTGACATCCGTGCCGGGGAAAAAATCGCCTTTATCGGGCCGAACGGCGCTGGAAAATCAACCACACTCAAAATGCTCTGTGGCCTGTTGCAATCAACTTCCGGCACCGCACAGGTTGCGGGCTTTGTACCGTGGAAGGAAACACGCGCCCTGTCGCGCCGCATCGGCCTGGTTTTCGGCCAGCGGTCGCATTTGTGGCCAACCCTGCCCGTGATCGACAGCTATGACTTGCTGGCCGCCATTTATGACCTGCCCCGGGCGCACTATCGGGCGCAACTTGATAAACTGACAATCGTCTTTGATTTGGGCGACCTACTGCATCAGCGGGTGCAAACCCTGTCTTTGGGGCAGCGCATGCGGTGCGATCTGGCCGCCGCTTTGTTGCATCAACCCGCCGTCCTGTTTCTGGATGAACCGACCATCGGCCTTGATATTAACGCCAAGGCGACACTGCGCGACCATCTGAACCGCATGGCGCATGAATTTGAAACGACCATCATTTTGACCAGCCATGACACGGACGACATCGAACGCGTGTGCAACCGCGTTATCCTGATCGACCATGGCCATAAGGTAATTGATACCAGCCTGACTGAACTCCGCCGCGATTATGCGCGTTATAAGACGGTGACGCTGACGGTTGATGCAGCGGGTGAGGCCTTTGTGCGCGAGGGTGTGCGCGTACTGTCACAAAGCGCGCATCGGCTTGCTCTGCAGATTGATGTTGCGCGGGCGCCGGTTGAACAGGTGGTTGGCGAATGTCTGGCGCGTTATAAAATTCAGGATATCGCGATTGAAAACATGCCGCTTGAGGATGTTATTCGCACCATCTATGACCGGCAGAATGCTGCTGGTGGTGTGGTGGTGACATGACGCTGTGGCACTATCTGCGTGTGCTGTCGGTGTCCGGCAAGGGGGGCATCCGCAAAATTATGGCGGAGGGTCTTACAACCTTCGGCAGCCTGTTCATGTACACTGTCATCGTCTTTGCCTATGCCGGGGTTTTTCGCTGGCTATCGCCGGATCTGTTGGCGCAGTACAACCTGACTTATGCGAAAATGGTCGGGTATGTCTGCATCACGGAATTTGTCCTGTTTTGCGCCACGCCCATTTTATTCAAGGAATTCCAGAACGACATTCTGGGTGACCAGATTGATCTGGAACTGGTGCGGCCTTGCCCGATATGGGTTGTGCGCATGGGGGAATGGATGGGCCGCTATATCGGCCGCCTCATGGTGCTCGCAGTGCCCTGCTATTGCGTCTGCCAATATCTGACGGCTGGGCAGGGGCTGACGCTTGCTATGTTGCCCGGCATCGTGTTGAGCCTGCCGCTGGCAGGCGTCATCCGGCTTGTTTCGCATTTCATTGTGGGCATGACATGCCTCTGGCTGGGGCAATCCGAACCCATCGCCTGGGTCTGGCAAAAAAGCGAATTTTTGTTTGGTGCCCTTCTCTGGCCGCTCGCGTTTTACCCACCTGTACTTGCTAAACTGGCATGGTTCACGCCGTTTCCGTCGCTGCTGACCGCCCCCGCCTCGTGGGCGCTTGACGCCAGTTGGCAGGCGCATATCGGTAGTTTGTCGCTCCAACTATTCTGGTGTGTTGTTTTTCTGGCGGCCACCATGGTCGCCGATAATGTGCTCTGCCGCCATGTGCGGCAAGGGCTGAAATAGGTACGCATGGAACATCTGGCCACCCATTTGCACTATATCGGCACGTTGATTGGCATCAATATGCGCGCGCATCATGGCGATGTGAAACGCACTGTGTCGCTGGGGCTTGCCATGCTGTTCCAGAATTTGATGTTCTTCACACTCTGGGTCATTTTTTTCCATACAGTGCAACAGGTCAAAGGCTGGCAATTGGCCGACCTCGGCCTCATGTACGGCACCGTGGCAACCGCCGTTGGCCTGACCATCTTTATGGCGGATGGTGTGCGCACCATCGGAACCAAAATCCAGAACGGCAGTATTGATGGATTGCTGGCGCGTCCACGCCACGCCCTGTTGCCGCTGATCCTCAGCCGTTCAAACAGCGCATCGCTGGGTGATATTCTCAGCGGCCCGATTTACTGGTTTTTGTTCGGCCATGCGACGGCGTCGCAGATACCGCTATTGCTTGTGATCACCGTCATGGCGTCCAGCATTTTTCTGTCATCGCTGGTTATCTTTTATTCCATGCCGTTTTGGGTTAGCAACAGCCAGCGCTTCCCTGACCAGATGTTCGATATTCTGATTATCTTTTGTTCGATACCGCAGCATGCGCAAACCGATGCGGTCAAGGTTGTGATGTTTTCGCTTTTACCGGCGGGGTTCATCAGCCTGATCCCCGTCGGGTTGTTGCACCAGTTTGACGCGCGCATGCTGGCGCTGATGATGGCGGCGACATTGTTTTATGGCGTGTTGGCGGTCATCATCTTTAATGCCGGCGTCAGACGTTATGTGCAGGCGCGCGGCTAATGATGCCGATCACTTCCCGATACAAAAATCGCGGAAGATAATGTCCAACAAATCCTCAACATCCACACGGCCTGTGACACGACCCAGAGCGCGCATCGCCAGACGCACATCCTCGGCCATTAATGCCGCTTCGGTGGCACCTGTGGCGCGTGTCAGATGCTCGGTTGCTTCTTCAATCGCCTGCCTGTGTCGTGCGCGGGTCAGGGGCGCGGCGCCCCCCGTCGGATAACGCGCGGCAATCAAGCCGATCAACAGGCGCGTAAATTCAGCCAGCCCCTCGCCCGTCTCAGCAGAGATTAAACAGGCGCGCGCATTGTGGCGTAAAGCATTGCGCGCTGCATCATTCAGCGTGTCGACTTTGTTAAAAACAATCAGGCTGTCATTGTCGTGCAGGGCGTCTGTTGCAGCATCTGCCGCTTGTCCCGCGTCATAGACCAGTATTTTAATGTCAGCCTTCTCGGCACGCGCCAGCGCCCGGCGCACACCTTCGTTTTCGATAACATCCGCCGTTTCGCGCAATCCCGCTGTGTCCGCCAGCGATACCGCATAACCGCCTAGATCCAGTTGCACCTCTACCACGTCACGTGTAGTGCCGGCGATGGGGGAAACGATCGCCGCCTCACGCGCCGCCAGTTTGTTTAAAAGGCTGGATTTGCCCGCATTCGGTGCACCTAGAATGGCGATGGAAAGACCATCACGAATGCGTTCGCCGCGATGTCCGTCGGCCAGATGTTGTTGAATGTCCGTGCTCAACGTCTGCAATTGTCCGCGCTGCGCCTGCATCAGATCATCGGGCAATTCTTCATCGGCAAAATCAATCGACGCTTCGCAGTAGGCCAAAATGGTTTTCAGCCGGTCATGCCAGTTTTGATACAGGGCACCCAGGGCCCCACGCATTTGCCGCAGGGCCTGTTTGCGCTGCGCTTCGGTTTCGGCATGGACAAGGTCGGCAATGGCTTCGGCCTCGGTTAAATCCAGACGCCCATTTTCAAAAGCGCGGCGGGTAAAGGCGCCGGGTTCCGCCAATGCAAAGCCGGGCAGTGCTGCGAGTACGCGCAGCAGAGTATCCGCAACCGCCCGACCGCCATGGGTTTGAAATTCGACGACATCCTCGCCCGTAAAACTACCGGGACCTGGAAACCATAAGACCAGTGCATGGTCGATAACATCATCCGTTACGGGGTCCACGAGTGTACGCAGGCTGGCCTGACGCGGCTCCGGCAACTGGTTGGGGTGGCATAACCGCGTAATGGCTTCGCGTGCCGCCGGGCCTGAAAGGCGATAGACGGCTACGCCTGCGCGTCCTGTTGCGGTTGCTGGCGCGAATATGGTGCCGGTTTGGCTGACGCTCATGCTTTTACCTTGTCTTTGAAGCCGCACAAATCACTGACGACACAGGTCGGGCATTGCGGGGCTCGCGCCTTACACACATAACGCCCATGCAGGATAAGCCAATGATGCGCGTGTTTCATCCATCGTTTGGGAATGACCTTTAACAACCCATCTTCGACGGCGCGCGGGGTTTTGCCCTTGGCCATGCCGGTGCGGTTGGCCACGCGGAACACATGCGTATCGACCGCCATTGTGGGTTCATCATATAAAACATTCATGACGACATTCGCCGTTTTGCGCCCGACACCCGGCAGGCTTTCCAGATCGGCATGGGTATGGGGAACCTGCCCGCCAAAATCACGCAGCAGTTTCTCAGACAGGGCCATGATGTTTTTGGCCTTGGCGTTAAAAAGGCCGATGGTCTTGATATGTTTCTTCAGACTTGCCTCACCGAGTTTCAGCATTTTCTCAGGCGTGTCGGCGGCTTTGAACAGGTTGGCCGTCGCGCGGTTAACGCCTGCATCGGTTGCCTGTGCCGACAAAACAACGGCGACGATCAGCGTATAAGGCGTTGTGTAGTTCAATTCGGTTTCCGGCGCCGGGTTGGCAGCCGAAAGCCGTTCAAAGAAGGCGTCGATCGCGGCGGGTTTCATGGTGGGTGGACCGGGTCAAAGGAACATGGCGATAACAGGCGGCCATGCTATAAACTCCCCCCATGACTGACAAGGAACTTTACACACTGACCATTACGCCGGAACTGGCGGGGCAAAGGCTGGATAAGGCGTTGGCCGTTTTGGCGGCTGCCCTGGATGCCAGCCTGTCGCGCGCACGGCTGCAGGCGTTACTGGCGGGCGGGCAGGTTTTGCGCGACGGCAAACCCGTGACAGATGCCAGCTTGCGCGTCAAGGAAGGCGCTGTGTTTCATGTGCATGTGCCGCCGCCTGAGGCTGCGCAACCGGCGGCGCAGGCCATAGAGCTTGAGATTGTATACGAAGACAAAAACCTTCTGGTCATCAATAAACCCGCAGGCATGGTCGTGCACCCGGCTCCGGGCAACCGCGATAAAACATTGGTCAACGCGCTGATCGCTCATTGTGGCGACAGCCTTTCCGGCATCGGTGGCGTGGCGCGTCCTGGCATTGTCCACCGCCTTGATAAGGATACCAGTGGCCTGATGGTTGTCGCCAAAACCGACCGCGCGCATCAGGGGCTTTCTGAACAATTCGCTGACCGCAGCCTGTCGCGCACCTATCAGGCTTTGGTCTGGGGGCATATGGCGCCGCCCGTCGGCCATATTGACGCGCCCATCGGTCGCCATGCGCGCGACCGTAAAAAGATGGCAGTGACCGCCAAGGGCAAACATGCCATGACGCATTACAAGGCTTTGCGGCATCTGACATGGAACGGCAAGCCGGTGACCCTGGTGCAATGCAAGCTGGAGACTGGTCGCACGCACCAGATCCGCGTGCATCTGACGCATATCAAGCACCCGTTATTAGGCGACCCCGTCTATGGGCGGCGCATGGCGGCGGGACACCGGCTGGACTTCCCGCGGCAGGCGCTGCATGCGGCGGCCTTGCAGTTCATCCACCCCGTGTCCGGCAAAACCATGAAATTCGAAGCCGTCTTGCCCGCCGATATGGCCGCCCTTTTGGCGGGCCTTAAGTCATAACCCACTGAAAATAAACAGATTTGGAAAATACGACTGACTCGGCTACACTCCGCCTCCCAATGACTTAGTGGTTATAACATGAGCTGGCTTACTAATTTCGTTCGTCCCAAGATCCGTGCCCTGGTGGGCGGCCCGAAAAAAGAGATCCCGGATAACCTGTGGGAAAAATGCCCGGGTTGCAGCACCATGTTGTTCAAACGCGAATTGGAAGAAAACCTGAATGTTTGCCGCGCCTGCGGTTACCATATGCGTCTGGATGTCGTGCGACGTCTGGAGATCCTGTTTGACGAAGGTCGGTATCGCGAGATTTCGGTGCCAAAGGTACTAGTCGATCCGCTGAAATTCCGTGACCAGAAGAAATATATAGACCGCCTGAAAGACGCACAGAACAAAACAAAGCGTCAGGACGCCATCATAGTGGCCGAAGGTACGGTTGGCGGGCAGAAGGTTGTCGCCGCTGCGTTCGATTTCGCCTTTATGGGCGGGTCGATGGGCATGGGCGTGGGCGAGGCCATCGTGACCGGCGCCCGCCGCGCTGTTGCAACCAAGTCGGCCTTTGTCGTGTTTCCGGCATCGGGCGGTGCCCGTATGCAGGAAGGCGCTTTGTCACTGATGCAAATGCCGCGCACCATCATTGCGGCGGACGAAGTTAAGGCCGCAGGCCTGCCTTATATCGTTGTGCTGACCGACCCGACCACGGGTGGTGTGACCGCCAGTTTCGCGATGGTCGGCGACATCCATATTGCCGAACGTGGGGCGCAGATCGGCTTTGCCGGTGCGCGCGTGATTGAAAACACCATTCGTGAAACCTTGCCGCCGGGGTTCCAGCGTTCCGAATATCTGTTGGACCACGGCATGGTGGATATCGTGACCGAACGCAAGAACCTGAACGAAACACTGACGCGCGTGTTGCGTCTGTTGCGTAAGGATAAGGGCGGCAAGAATAACTTCCTGCTGGGCCCCGTGCCGCACGGTGCGCGTTCCTCCAAACGTATTTAGGTCTTTCGTGCAACAGACGGCGAAGGCAGCCCCTTATCCCACAGCCGAAGCATGGCTGGCGGCGGTTGAAGCGGCGTTTATCGCGCGTCATGGCGATTTCATGCGGCAGGAATTGTCGCCTGACTATCTGGATGCGCTGGCGCGTCTTGGTCACCCTGAGCGACGGCTGCCGCCTGTGCTGCATGTGGCGGGTACGAATGGTAAAGGCTCCACCTGCGCTTTTTTGCGCGCGATGCTCGAAGCATCCGGTTATCGTGTCCATGTGTTGACTTCACCGCATCTGGTACGTGTGCATGAACGCATACGTCTGGCCGGGCAGTTGGTCAGTGAAGCGCAACTGATGCGCGCGCTGGCGCATATTGATGCGGTAGTGCCGATGGGCACGATCAGCTATTTTGAAATTCTGACACTTGCGGCCTTTCTGCTTTGCACCGAAACGCCTGCTGATTTCGTGATTATGGAGGTTGGTCTTGGCGGTCGTCTGGACGCGACCAATGTGGTTGATCAACCGCTGGCATCGCTCATCGCGCGTCTTTCTTACGACCATTGTAAATTTCTGGGCAATACGCTGCCGCAAATCGCAGCGGAAAAAGCGGGCATCATGAAACAGGGCAGGCCGTGCTTTGCCGCCGCGCAACCTGATGCCGATGCCGCAGCAACATTACAGAATTGCGCGCATGAAAAAGGCGCCCCTCTTTTTCTGGGTCAGCGCGACTGGTCCGTGACGATCAACGACGATGGTTTTATTTTTCAGGACGCGCAGGGTGCGCTCCCGCTGTCCCGCCCCGCTTTGCTGGGGACGCATCAATGCCTGAATGCCGGTCTGGCGCTGGCAGCGCTGCGTGGCCTTAGCATTCCGCGGGTTACAGAAAGCACGATTCGTGCAGGTTTGGCGCGGGTTGAATGGCCGGGACGGTTGCAAAATCTGTCACAGACGGGCCTGATGCGACTGTTGCCCGCCGGTGCTGAGTTATGGCTGGATGGCGGGCATAATGACTCATGCGGTGAGGTTATCGCCGAACAATTGCGCGCCTGGCATGCGGCGAAACCGACGCGTCCGCTGCATGTTATTATCGGTATGCTGACGACCAAGAAACCGGCGGATGTCGTGCCGCCGATGCTGCCTTATGTGACGACATGGCAAACTATCCCCATGACCGAAAAACATAATGCCTTTGACGCGCCGTCTCTGGCCACAGCCCTGCGTGACAGTGGGGCGCGTGATGTCACGGCGCGCGCTTCGGTCGACGAGGCGCTGCGGCACATCGCGCCCGGTGTCTTGCCGCCGCGCGTTCTGATCTTCGGTTCGCTTTATCTGGCGGGTGAGATTTTAGAGAAAACAGCCTTGCCGGTTACATGACCCGGCGGTGTGGTTGCCCGGAATGCGGACAACAAAAAACCGCTGCTGAACGTCCTAGGTGTCGTTCAAACAGCGGCTTCGTGTCTTAAAGACAGTCAGTATCTGACGATAGTCAGATCAGATTACTGAGCGGCGCCGGTGGCCGGAGCAGCGGTCGTCTTCTTGCTGTGCTTCTTGCCAGCATGCTTCTTGTGGGCATGCTTAACCTTCGCGGGCTTCGCAGTATCCGTCGCCGGGGCGGCGGTGCTGCTCATGGCGTCTTGGGCCATGACGGGGCCGGCAACCAGAGCTGTCACAACGGCGGCGGCGGCCAAAAGTTTCATCGAACGCATTTCTTAGTCCTTTCCATGGAGTTATTCGGACCCGATCGGGTCACTATCGATAGGAGAACAAAAGAGCATGTCAAATCAAAGGCGTCAATTGGGAATTATGAAGAAAATCAAATCATCCACAGGGCTATTTCCAAAATGCAACACATTATGGCGGGATCGTGGCAGGTGCCTGCTGCGCGTGGTCCGATACTGGACCAATAAAGGACTTTTTTTTGCCCTCATTCACCCCTATAACCGAAAGGAAGATTACACCGCTCTCCTTCCTTTCTCGAGGATATGTTATGGCTCTCTCTGCCCGTCAGACGCTTTCCGCCAGCCTGCTTTCGGTCATGTTGACCACCATGCCGGTCGTGATGCCGGCCTTTGTGTTTGCCGCCGATGCGCCGAGTGCGCCTGCGGCCAAAACGCATGACGAAGCGGTTAAACAGCCCGCCGGAAAGTTTGTGCAGGATCTGGGCGACAGCGCGATCCACGCAATTGCCGACAAAACCCTGACGGTTGAACAACGCAACGACAAATTCCGCAATATTTTGCGTAATTCATTCGACCTGCAGACCATCGGTCGCTACGTCATCGGCCGCAGCTGGAACAGCGCCACGCCGGAACAGCAAAAAGAATATATGAGCCTGTTTCAGGAACTGGTGATCAAATCCTATGGCGACAAGCTGTCGCTTTACACAGGTGAAGGCTTCACAGTTATTGCTGTTCGCCCGGAAGACGAACGCGACACTATCGTAAATAGCCAGATCACCCACCCCGATGGTTCAGAGCCGACCGCGATTGATTGGCGCATTCGCACGCGCGACGGCAAAATGGGTGTCATCGATGTCGTGGTCGAAGGCGTGAGCCTGAGCGTCACGCAGCGTCAGGAATACACCGCCGTCATCCAACGCAACGGCGGCCAGCTGGATGGCTTGCTGGAACAGATGCGTCAGCAGCTGAATGGCGCGCAAAAAGGCTAAGGCACAGCCTCAATAATCACATAAGCCTGCGCCCATGGATGCTCATCCGTGATGCTCAGGTGAATGCGCGGCGTCAGGCCGGGCGGCGTCAGGCTTTGTAAACGTTGTAACGCACCGTTGGTTAAACGCATGGTTGGCTGCCCGGTCGGCAGATTGACGACTTCCATATCGCGCCAGTAAACGCCGTGGCTCAGGCCGGTGCCCAGCGCCTTGCTGCATGCTTCTTTGGCGGCAAATCGCTTGGCATAGGTGGGGATGGGGTTGCTGCGGCTTGCGGCCTTTTTCTGCTCACCCTCGGTATAAAGACGGTTAATAAAGCGCGCGCCATAACGTGCGATGGATTTTTCAATCCGCGTTATATCGATGATGTCGCTGCCGATACCGATAATCATGGCCTACCTTTTCCTTGTTCGCGCGCGCGGGCTTTGGCATGGTTGGGTTTCATTGTAACCAGATTCCGGATGCCCTATTTATGGCGCAAGCGCAAGCCCTTCTGCCCGAATTATTGCCTGCGGATGATGCCGTGACGCCGCTGATGGCGCAATATTTTGCGTTGAAGGCGCAGCATGAAGACTGTCTGCTGTTTTTCCGTCTGGGCGATTTTTACGAATTGTTCTTTGATGATGCGGTTAAGGCATCTGCGGCGCTGGATATCGCGCTGACGCGGCGCGGCCAACATCAGGGGCAGGATATCCCCATGTGCGGCGTGCCTGCGCACAGTTATGAAAATTATCTGGCGCGCCTGATCCGCAAAGGGTTCCGTGTCGCCATCTGTGAACAGGTCGAAACGCCTGAGGAGGCCAAACAGCGTGCCAAGAAACAGGGTGGCAAATCCATCGTGACGCGTGACGTTGTCCGCATCATCACGCCCGGCACGATAACCGAAGACAGTTTGCTGGACGCGCGTCGTGCGATCTATCTGACCGCACTGGCTGGCGTGGGGGATGATCTGGCGTTGGCCTGGGTCGATCTGGCGACCGCGCAACCTGTTGCGCAACCGGTGACGCCTGCGACATTGGGTGCCGCGCTGGCGCGGCTGGAGCCGGCTGAACTTCTGCTGCCGCAAAAACTGGTAGAGCAGCCAGATTTATACGAGGTATTCGCGCCCTATCGCGATGTTTTGGTGCCGCAACCGCAAAGCCGTTTTGACAGTGACAATGCGCGACGGCGCTTGCTGTCTTTTTATCAGGTGGGTGATTTGGCCGCCTATGGCGCGTTTGGCCGTGCGGAAGTTACGGCGCTCGGCGCATTGGTTGACTATGTCGAGCTGACGCAAAAGAAAGAAAGGCCACCCTTGCTGCCGCCGCAACGACAGGCGGCGCATGACGGTATGGCGATCGACCCCGCGACGCGGCGCAATCTGGAACTGACGCGCACTTTGTCGGGCGAACGTCAGGGCAGTTTGCTGGACGCCATCGACCGCACCATGACGGGCGCGGGTGCACGCCTGTTGGCCGCGCGTTTAATGACGCCTTTGACGGATGTGAATGTCATCACGCAACGACTGGATGCCGTCGCCTTTATGACAATGCAAACCGCGCTTTGTGACGCGCTGCGCAATGCCTTGCGGCAAACGCCGGATATGGAACGCGCTCTGACACGACTTGCGTTGGGACGCGGCGGCCCGCGTGACCTTGCTGCGTTGCGTGATGCGCTGACGCAGGCCAACGCCATGCGCACATCACTCCTCGCACACAAAAATCTGCCTGATGAAATGCAGGTGGCCACATCGACGCTCGGGCTATATGCGCCGCTGATTGACCGTCTAACGCGTGCCTTGGCGGCTGAGTTACCATTGATGGCGCGTGACGGGCATTTCATCGCCGTCGGTTACGTGCCTGCACTGGACGAACTTGTGGCCCTGCGCGATGACAGCCGTCGCCACATTGCGGCCCTGCAACAGAACTATATGGCCGCTGCGGACGCGCCGACGCTTAAGATCAAACACAATAATGTGATCGGCTATTTTATTGAAGTGACCCCGGCTCACGCCGATAAATTGCTGGCGAAGCCGGACCTTTTCATTCACCGCCAGACATTGGCCAGCGCCGCACGTTTCACGACCGTGGAACTCGGTGAGCTTGCACGCAAAATTACCGAAGCCGCCGATAGGGCATTGTCGCTTGAACTGCAAATTTTTGCGGATCTGGTTCAGGAGGTCATGGGCTACCTGAATGATCTGCGACGTACGGCCGCGGCATTGGCTGTGCTGGATGTCGCAACAGGGCTTGCGACGCTTGCGGTCGAAGAAAACTATACCCGTCCGCAAGTGGACGCATCGACCGCGTTTGCCATTACGGGCGGACGCCATCCGGTGGTGGAGCAGGCGTTACGTCGTACGCCTTCTGTCAACAGCGCGTCGGGCTTTATCGCAAACGATTGCAATCTGGCGGATGCGCAAAGGCTGTGGTTGCTGACCGGGCCGAACATGGCGGGTAAATCCACTTTTTTGCGACAGAATGCACTGATCGCGCTTTTGGCGCAGTGCGGCAGCTTTGTGCCTGCGGTATCGGCACATATCGGCATCATCGACCGTTTGTTCAGTCGTGTTGGCGCGTCGGATGATCTGGCGCGCGGCCATTCAACCTTTATGGTTGAAATGGTTGAAACCGCCGCGATTTTGAATCAGGCCACGCCGCGTTCCCTGGTTATTCTGGATGAAATCGGTCGCGGCACGGCAACCTATGACGGTCTGTCGATCGCCTGGGCGACGCTTGAGCATCTGCACGAAGCGAACCGTTGTCGCGCCCTGTTCGCCACGCATTATCATGAACTGACCGCGCTGACGGAAAAACTGCCGTCGCTTTTTCCGGCCACCATGAAAATCCGCGAATGGCAAAATGACATTATCTTTTTGCACGAAGTGGTCGCGGGTGCTGCTGACCGTTCCTATGGCATTCATGTTGCGCAAATGGCCGGCTTGCCGCCCGCCGTCGTACAACGTGCCACCGATATTCTGAATCGGCTGGAGTCGGGCGACCAGAATGCGCCCGCCACGACGCTGGATACTCTGCCCGCCTATGACGCGACGCCGCGCACAACCGGTGACATCAAACAGGACGCGCTGGCGCGTGAGCTGTTACAGAAAATCAAGACGCTGGACCCCGATGCGTTGAACCCTCGCGCCGCGCTTGATTGCCTCTATGAACTCAAATCGCTTGTGAAACAAAAATCCTGAAGTGATTCGTCCCAAAGGGAGTTGTTAATTACTTTCAGATGGGCTTTTCGGCAGTGCAAAATAGGGCTTGACGGGCGGCGTTCACTCTATCCGTGACGGTCTGACGCGGGGTTCCTACAGGCCTGATTTTGCGTACAAAAAATTATCCACCGCCCTTTGCTTCTTGCTTCCATTAATAGATGTAAAGCTGCTACAGTCGCAGTTCCTCGTCGTGTATCTAATCCGCGGCTAGGTAAGCGTTTTTTGTTATGTATCCGGAATGATTTGGACAAATAAAAAACGTGTATCAGACACAACTGATAGACAACTGATATTGAGGCGTTTCATATGGCCGCACCGCAGAACAGTTCAGCCGCTTCCGCTACACCCGCCACGGGCGCACCCGTCAGATTGACGCCTCCCGTACCACCCCAGGCGGCCAAGGCGCCGCCAAAGGCCACCGCCGCACCGCAAGCCGCAAAGACGGCCGCGAAAAAACGGATCGATGTCGGCAGCATGCCGTTCTGGGCCGGTCTGGTTGTCTCGGGCGTTTGGGTTCTGATTGTTCTGGCTGTTGTTGCGCGCTCGGGTCCTGCGCATACCTTTGGCGGTTTGCCGCTGGCTGATTGGGCGATTGGCATTTCCGCCATTATTTCGCCGGTCGCGTTTGTGTGGATGCTGGTTGCCTATCTGCAGCGCGCCGCTGACATTCAAATGGTTGCCGAACCGCTCCGTCGCCAACTGGCGATGATTACGGGCGAGTCGGGGATCGCCGAAGCGCGCATCCGCCGCTTCAATCAGGTCATCCGTGAACAGGTTGAATTGTTGAAGAGCGTGCAGAACATGACGCAGGGCGATTTGGCGACCATCGTCGATCGCGTGCGCCGTCAGCGCGAAGACATGGAACAGTTCGAACGTTCCAGTGTGAACCAGGTTAAGGAAATTCAAGACATCATCCGCCGCAATATGCAGCAGATTGAAAACCTGATGGATGACAAATTCACCATGATGCGCGTCCTTGATGACCGTCTGGTGCAAAGCGGCGACTCTGTGTCGCGCCAAACCGAAGCGGTGCGTGATCAGATCACCTCGCTGCTCGAAGAAGTTGAAACGTGCAGCGGTCGCGTGGTTGACGCGCTGGAACGCGCCAATCTGGACAGCAAACGTCTGGCCGACACATCGCGTGCGCAGGAAGCGACCTTGCTGGCCGCGGCGGAATCCGCGTCCGAAACACTGAACGGTCTTTCCAGCAAAATCGACCTCAGCGTCGCGCGCTTCTTGGAACGCGCCGGCATTGCGCGTGAAGAGGCGGAACGTCTGGCGGGCGCGCTTGATGCGCAAACCCGTTCGCTGGATGAATTCAGCAACACGCTGCCTGTCCGCGTCAGCGAAGCCGAAGCCGTTATTCGCGGCGTGGCCGACCGCCTGTACGCCAGCGAACAGTTGGCGCGTGAACAGGCCGTCAACCTCAGTGAAAAACTTTCCTATCAGGTGGACAGCCTGCAGCGCTTCATGGATGGTTTCAGCGAACGCCTGTCTGTTGTCGACAATGGTCTGCAGCAGCGCCGCGATGATCTGGACGCGCTGGCGGGCCGCATCGGCAAGACCACCGAAGATTTTGTCGGGTCGTGGGAAAAGTCGATCTCCAACCTGAACAATGCCGCAAATGATACGTTGACCCGCTTCACGATGCTGAACGGCGACAGCCGCACCAATGCGGATGCTATCGCCCGTCATCTGGCTGATACAACGGCCCGTTACGAAGACGTGTCGCAGCGCCTTAACCGCCTGTCGATCGAAAGCAGCGAACAGATGAAGGCGATGACAACCGAAGTCACCCATCATCTGGCGCAATTCGAAGCGCTGCGTGAAGCGTCGGCCCGCGCCGGTACGGATGTGCAGGATCGCGCCGCCGCCGCCGTACAAAATCTGCAGCATGTACTGGAGCGTCTGCTGGCTACCCGCGAAGCGACGCAGGGTGTCGGTGAAAATCTGGTGAAGGATTTGTATGCCGCCGTTGATCAGAACGAAGGCCTGATTACCCGCATCAACGAAGCCACGCAGATGAGCGTGCGCGCGCTGGCCGTTGCCACGGAATCACTCGGTCGTCAGGAAGGCGATATGGCTGAACGCACCCGTACCGCAGAGGTGGTGCTGCGCGAAGCCACAACGCAATTGCAGCAACAGGCCGCGATTGCCGAAAAGGGTCTGCGTGAACAGGCCGCCGGTCTTGTTGACTTGCTGACCGAAACGCGCGGTCAAATCGGCCAGTCCGAACAGAATATCCGCGACTTTGCCGCCCGCGCCATTCCGCCGGTGCAGGAAGTTGTGCGTCAGGTTGAAGCCAGCACGAGTGCGGGCCTGCAATCGATGGGGCAATATCATGAAGGTCTGCAGGGTCAGTTGGAGCGCCTGCAGCATTTCCATGCCCGCGTCGGCAGCATGGGCGAAGATTTGACCCGCATTACGGGAGAATCCGCTTCACAGATTGATCAGTTGAATGCGCGATTCCTGGCCGTTCGCGCCGCGCAGGAAGAAACAGCGCGTCAGACCTTGCAACAATATGCGGATTTGTCCGACCGCCTACAACGTGAAGTGACCGGCCTTGACACCGAAACCGCCCGTGCGGTCGAAGCGTTACAGGGCGCCGCCATTCGTGTGGGTGAACAAACCTATCAATTGCTGCAGAATGCCGAGAATTCCAGCACCAAGATGCAAATGATTACCGGTAATCTGCAAAGTGAAGCGACTCAGATCCGTACCATCCTGCAAAAGCAGAGCGATGATCTGGCCGCCGACCTGCAACGCGCGGAAAAGCAATTTGCTTCGCTTGGCGAAGCGTTGCAACAACGCACCGATGCCGCCTATGCGCTGCTTGATCGTGTCGCGACCCATTATAATGAAACCACCCGCGCCGCCGCGCAGGATCTGGATCAGCGCACACAGCAGTTGGAACAGGCGACCGGCACCGTTCAGGGCAAGGTCGAACAACTGACGACCGCGCTGATGGCGCAGCTCAGCCTCGTCGGCAATGGAGCGCAGCAACTGGATGCGCAGGCGACGCAGATCGCAACCGCGACCGGTAAAACACTGCAACAGATCACCGCACTGAACGAAAAGATCAGCTTCACGCACGAGGCTGCAAACAGCAATGCGCGTCAGACGCTTGCCCGTCTGGATGAATGCAATGCCGCCTTTACGCGTCAAAGCAACACGCTGAACGAAGCGTCACAAAGTGCCGCTACGCTTGTTCAGAAGACAGGCGGTGTCTTTGCTGAACAAACAGCCAAGCTGAATGACAGCGCCGCGCAGATCGACCAGACCATTCGTCAATTGTCGGCCACGGGCGTCACTTTGTCGGAACAGACCAGCCAAATCCGTACACAAATGGAACAGCACAACAGCCGTCTGACACAGCAACTGACGGACAGCGTCGCCCAAATGGACGCCGCCAGCCAGAAGATGCAGCAGACCGCCGCCACCGCCCTTTTGGGCGCGGATCAGGCCGCGGGTCGCTTTGGCAGCATGACGGAAACCGCCTCTGCCAAACTTTCCACGTTTAGCAAGGAAATGGAAACAACCGCAGCACGTGCCGAGCAAACTGTGTCCGATAAATTGTCGGCGCTCAGCAAGAATGTAGAAGAAACAACGGCGCGTGCCGAAGCCTCGATATCGTCCAGGCTGGACAACATCAACAGCAATATGGAAACAACCGCCGCGCGTGCCGAGCAAACTGTGTCCGATAAATTGTCGGCGCTCAGCAAGAATGTAGAAGAAACAACGGCGCGGGCCGAAGCCTCGATATCGTCCAGGCTGGACAACATCAACAGCAATATGGAAACAACCGCCGCGCGTGCCGAACAGGCTTTGTCGACATTGGGCGCCAGCGTCACACAACAGACATCGACCTTGTCCGTTTTGGGCGATCAGGTCGCCGAACAGCACCGTACCCTCGCGACCGCCAGCGAAAGCCAGCGCACGCAGCTCGTCGAACTGTTCGACAAGCTGGGCACGGCACACGCATCGGCATCCGACGTGGCCGAACGCAGCATTACGCGTCTGGATGCAGCTTTGCATGACATCCAGAATCAGTTGGGCGTTCTGTCCGACAAATCACAAAGCACGGTTGGCTATGTGCGCGATGCCGGCACAGCCTTTGCCGATCAGGCGGGGCAACTGGTGCAAAATGCGCAACAAGCCGAACAGCAGGCGCGGACCATCTTGTCCGTCACCGCCGCGCTGCAGGAACAGGCGCGTCACTTGCGCGAAACCGTACAGGACGAAAGTACCCGTGCGGGCGATGTGCTGGGCGGCTTGATCACCAAGCTGGCCGCATCCGGCGTGGAATTGCGCGAAGTTACAACCGCGACCGAAGTTACGCTGGGTGGTTTGCAATCCGGCCTGTCGGGTCAGACGCAGACGCTGAATACGACTATGGCGCAAATTGCCGATCGTCAACGTACGCTCACTGCCGCGCTCGATGCGCAGCGTGACGTGTTGAATGGCCTTCTGAACCGTCTCAGCCTGGCTCAGGATGAAACGGCTTCGATCGCGGAACGCACGGTTGCTCGCGTCACAGACGGTACGCAGCAAATCAATCGCCAGATGGACGCCATCGGCACGCAGGCGCAAAGCACATTGGCGCAAGTGCAGGCGGCCAGCAGCGGCTTTGCCGATGAAGCCGGCAAACTGTCCATGCAGGCGCAGCAAGCCGAACAGCAGACGCGCAGCATTGTTGCCTCTGCCGCCAATATGCAAGAACAGGCGCGTTATCTGCGCGACACATTGCAGGCGGAAAGCGCGCGCGTTGCCGACCAGATGACAGGCGCGGTTGCGCAAATTGACGCCGCCACCAACCAGTTGAAGCAACAAACGGGGGCCGCGACAGGTGCGTTGGATTACACCGCGCAGCAATTTGCCGGTTACAGCCAGTCGAGCATCGAAGCCTTGCAAAAGCAGGCATCCGTATTCGCGGCAACGGCGCGCGATGCGGAAGAACGCGTGACAATCGTCAGCGACAAAATGCGCGATCAGCTGCAGGTTATTGAAACGACCGGCGCCAAGTCCGAAGCGCAGGCGCGCCAGTTGGCTGATACGGCAGCCTACGCGACCGAACGTTTGGTTATGCTGCGTGACTCGCTCGCGGAAACGGATAAGGATGCCCGCGGCATTCTGGAACAGGCCTGGTCGCGCGTGACGGATGCGCGTCAGACACTGACCGACGAACTGCAACGCGTTGGCAGCCTGTCTGTACAGGCGGTCGAACATGTGGCCGCGGCAGCTGATAAGCTGTTGGGTCAAAGCGACGCGCTCCGTGCCAATCTGGCGATGTCGGAATCGGCGATTGAACAGGCAACTGGCAACCTGCGTCAGGAATCGGCGCATCTGCCGACGCTGCTTGACCGCAACACGGCCGGTATCGAACAGGCGACGCGTATGCTGAAAGACCGTGCGGCTGAAGCCGATGCGCATCTGGTCAGCACCGCTGACCGCTTCATCGCCGTTACAACCACGGCGCGCGAAAGCATGATTGATGAAATGCGCCGCATTACAGCAACATCAGGCGAGGCCGAAGATTTGCTGAAGAGCTTTGGCGTGGTATTGGGACAGCATGTGACGGCGATGCAGGGCGCCACCGCGACTCTGTCGGACGAACAGAAGCAACTGGTCGCCCGCGCCGAACAAAGCATTGCCGAACTGGCAAGCTCGGGCGAACGTCTCTCAGCCCTGCGTCGCGATGCGACACAGACAGCCGAACGTTTGGTGCGCGAGTTTGACACGTTGGATCAACGCGCTGCCGTCAGTACGCAAAAACTTGCCGCGACTGGCGAGGTTGTCGCGAAGCATATCGATGCGCTCAGCCAGGCGGGCCAACGCGCCGAAGGCCAGTTGACGGGCGCCACCGCGCAGTTCCGCGAACAGCTGGAACGTATCCGCACCGGTGTTCAGTCGCAGATCGACGACATCAACCGCGGCTTGACGCAAATCACGACCCAACTGGAACGTACGGGCAGCACGCTGCGTACGACCACGGTCGCCACGGTGGCTGATGTCGAACGCATTTCGCAACGCTTCGACCAGACCGGCAAGGACACGATCCTGCAACTGACCGACAAAACGGCCCGTATGCGCGGCGCGACCGAAGAAGTCGCCAAGCTGCTGACCGGCTTTGGCGATCAACTGGATGTTCTGCTTGACCGTCTGTCGATGGCGGGCGATGGCATCCGTCGTCATGAAGGTGATCTGGTCGGTCAGCTTGAAACCGCACTGGGCCACCTCAGCGTCGTTTCCTCCAAGCTGGAAGAAGGCCGCACCCTGGCCGCGAATGTCAGCGAAGAAGCGTCGAAGAAACTGATCGACGTCGTTTCAACCGTACAGCGTGAAATGCAAAACCTCACGAACGGTTCACAGACGGCGGCGGGCATTATTCGCGGCATCGGCCAGATTTACGGCGAACAGTCGCAGGTTGTCAGCGGTTCAGTACGTGAAGCGCATGGTCAGGTTCAGGCCATGAACAAGACGATCGAGGAAATGCAGCAACGCACTGACCGCATGCGCGTGTCATTGAAGTTGCAGGGCGACGAACTGATGGGTTCGCTGCAGCAGATCCTGCGTCAACTGTCCGTCACCGGCGATGCGCTGGGTGACACGGTTGATCAGGTTCTGCAGGAACAGGCGCAAGCCGGTCTGCAGAAGATCAGCTGAACTTGAAAAATCAGCAGAAGAACAATCGGGGTCCGCTATCGGGCCCCGATTTTTTTATAGCGTTATCGTGATGGATGGATATCGACCTAGCCGGTCAGGCGCAGCAGCAATTGCGCGCACAGCGTCTGATCCGGGATGCCTGTGCGCTTTACGGCGGCTTCGGCCTCATAAAGGCGGGATAGAGCGGCCTCAATGCGGGCGGATGACCAGCGTCGCAATTGCGCGGCAAATGCGTTCTCGAATTTCCAGAATACCGGCGGGCTGAGGCGCTTCACGGCCTCGGCCGCGTTCAATCCTTCATCCATTTGCGCGCGCGCCTGCGCCAGGCGCATGAAATGACGTTGTGCTGCACGCAATATGGCGACGGGCGATGTTTGTTCTTCCCACAACCGCGCCATCAGGGTGCCGGAACGTGCAGCATCGCCACTCGCCACGGCATAAATCAGGTCATCCAGCTCGGCGGCCCCCGCATCCTGAATCACCGCTTCGATATCACGCAGGCTGATTTCCTTTTGGCCGCGCGCGTATAGCGCCAGTTTTTCTAACTCCGACCGCATGGCCATACGGTCGGATGGTAAGATGTCGGCCAGGGCCATCAGGGCGTCGCGGTCAATACGCAAGCCTTCGGCTTGCAAAATATCGGCAATGGTACGTTGGCGTGCGGCACCTTCTTCGGCGTAGCAGGCGATCGTGACCGCCAGTGCTTCATTTTCACACAGAAGGCGTAGCTTGGATTTTTTGTCCAGATCACCGGCCTCAATCAACAACAGGCTGTCGGTTGGCGGCGGGTCTTTTAACAGGCTGGCAATCGCGCCCGTGGCGGATTCCGCCGCACTCAGGCGGATCAGGCGGCGTCCGCCGCCCAGTGACTGCGCGGCCATTTCATCATACAAACGGGCTGTGTCATCGGCAACCGCGGCTGCCGTCAAATGCGCGGTGCGGAACGGATCATCCGGATCAGGTACAACCAATAGGGCCAACATTTTGACGCGTTCGCTGACCAAACCGGCGTCCGGTCCATACACCAGAATCACGCGTTTTGCGGAGTCTGGTTTTTGTAAAAACTGCGTCGTTTGCGCGGGCGTCAGTTTCATGGAGGTTACGGCGCTTTGGTCGCCGGGACGGTCGAGGTCGATGAATCCTTTTCCGCAAAATACAGGCCGAGACGGTTCGTGATCTGCTCACCCACTTCATGCAGGGTGCGGTCGACCGCACTGTCATGCGACGCCAGTGTGCCATACTGGTTGTTCAGCTTGTCATAGCTCGTGGCGCTGTGCGCATGGCCGCTCAACACCTGATGGCCTGCGGTGTCCGTCAATGTATAATTTGCGTCTGTGTTGATACCGACCAAAACGGTGGTGGAGTCAGCCAGTGTGCCCAGATCTTCGGATCCAATATTGATTTTCACTGACAAGTGGTAATTCACGCTCGTCGGGCGGCCTTTGCCATACAGGCGGTCAATCAGGTCGTTTCGCAGCACCTGCCCCTCGCGGTTTGGAATGCTGTCGATGCCGACCTGATTAAGTTCATTCGCAACCGCCGATGTGCTGCCTTGCGTCGCGTAGACGGCGTGATAACCGCAGCCCTGCACCATCAGGCCGGACAGGATCAGTACGGCCATCGGTATGCAACGCCCCTGCTCGCGCCGCTTTTGCATCTTGCTATCTTTGTTGCGGTGGCTGATGGCCATGGCTGCGCCTTACGCGACGATATTGATGATCTTGTTCGGCACGACGATAATTTTCTTCGGCTTCTGGCCTGCAATCGCGCGCTGCACATTGTCGTCGGCCAGCGCGGCTGTTTCCGCATCCGTGGCCTGCGCATCGCGCGGCAACGTGATGGTCGCACGCAATTTGCCGTTTACCTGAACCGCGATGGTGACCTGATTATCAACCGCCAGGGCGGAGTCCGCCTTTGGCCATGCGCTGTCTGTCAACAGGGTCTTATGTCCCAGCCGCTGCCACAATTCTTCGGCCAGATGCGGCACCATGGGGCCGATGATCTGTACCAGACTGTCCAACCCCTCACGCAAGGCCCAGGCTTCGCCTGCGTCACCGGTGTTCAGTGTTTCCAGCGCGTTGGCGAATTCACGAATGCGGGCAACGGCGCCATTGAAATGGAACCGCTCCAGCGACGCCGTGACATCCGCAATGGTTTTGTGTGTGATGCGGCGCGCTTTGTCTGCTGTTGCATTCAGGGTTGGTAACGGCATGTCTGCCGTGGGCAGTTGGCCAACGGTACTATCGACAAGGCGCCACAGGCGGCCCAGAAAACGCCATGCGCCTTCGGCCCCTGCATCCGACCATTCCAGATCGCGTTCAGGCGGGCTGTCAGACAACATGAACAGACGCGCCGTATCTGCGCCATAGGTGTTCATGATGCGGCCCGGATCAACCACGTTCTTTTTGGACTTACTCATCTTCTCGCTACGCGTGATGGTCACGGGCGCGCCAGACCCAACTTCAGTCGCTGTGCCGTCGGCGTTTTTCGCAACGTCTTCGGGGTAAATCCATTCACCCTTCGCGTTTTTATAGGATTCGTGCGTGACCATGCCTTGGGTAAACAGGCCGGCGAAAGGCTCGTTCACGCCGATATGGCCGGTTGCCTTCATCGCGCGCGCAAAGAAACGCGCATACAGCAAATGCAAGATCGCATGCTCAACGCCGCCGACATATTGGTCAACTGGCAGCCAGTAATCCGCCGCCAGCCTGTTAACCGGTTGCGTGTCGTCAGTGGCCGAGCAATAGCGGGCAAAGTACCAGCTGCTGTCCACAAACGTGTCGCAGGTATCGGTTTCACGTCGCGCGGGTTTGTTGCACGTGGGGCAATTCACATGCTTCCATGTGGGGTGTTGCTCCAGCGGATTGCCGGGTTTGTCAAAGGTAACATCGTCGGGCAACAGAACCGGCAAATCCTTTGCCGGAACCGGGACCGCGCCACAGGATTCGCAATGTACAACCGGAATGGGACAGCCCCAATAACGTTGGCGGCTGACACCCCAGTCGCGCAGGCGGTATTGTGTGACCCCCTGCCCGGCGCCGCGCGCTTCAATCTCGGCAATCGCGCGCTTTTTGGCCTCATCAACTTCAAGGCCATCCAGAAATTGCGAGGCCATGATTTTACCAGGACCCGTATAAGGCTCGGCGTTGACCGCAAAGCTGGCAACGTCCGCATCGGGCGGCAGGACCACAGCCTTGATCGGCAGGTTGTATTTGCGGGCAAATTCAAAGTCGCGTTCATCATGCGCGGGGCAACCGAAGATGGCGCCCGTCCCGTATTCCATTAAAACAAAGTTGGCGATGTAAACCGGCAAATGCCAATTGGCGTCGAACACGTGTGCTACCTTTAGCCCTGTGTCGTATCCCTTCTTTTCCGCTGTTTCCAAGGCCGCTTCGGATGTGCCCATGCGGTTGCAGTCGGCAATGAACGCAGCCAGGTTGGCGTCCGTTTCAGCCAGCTTTGCCGCCAGTGGGTGCTGCGGTGACAGCGCGACAAACGAAGCGCCAAACAGCGTGTCGGGGCGTGTCGTGAAAACCTCGACATCTTCATTGGTGATTTTGCCGCCGTCGGCCAGCTTAAAACGGACCCGGGCGCCCTGCGAGCAACCAATCCAGTTTTCCTGCATCAGACGCACTTTTTCCGGCCATCGGTCCAGAGTACCAAGGCCTTTCAGCAAATCTTCGGCATAGGATGTGATTTTCAGAAACCACTGCGACAATTGGCGTTTTTCAACAACCGCACCCGAACGCCAACCACGGCCATCGACCACCTGCTCATTCGCCAGAACGGTATGGTCAACCGGATCCCAATTGACCCACGATTCCTTGCGGTACACTAAGCCTGCCTGCATAAAATCCAGAAACAGTTTTTGCTGATGTTTGTAATAGGATGGATGGCAGGTCGTGACCTCCCTGCTCCAATCAATCGACAAACCCATGCGCTGTAACTCAGTGCGCATCGCCTTGATGTTGTCATAGGTCCAGGTCGCGGGGTGCGTATTGTTATCGCGCGCGGCGTTTTCGGCAGGCAGGCCGAACGCGTCCCATCCCATCGGGTGCAGGACATTGAAGCCACAGGCGCGCTTGTATCGCGCGACAACATCCCCCAACGTGTAATTCCGCACATGGCCCATATGGACGCGGCCTGACGGGTATGGAAACATTTCCATCACAAAATATTTAGGGCGTGTCGCGTCTTCGGCTGCCTTAAAGCTTTCGCGATCACTCCAGACGGCTTGCCATTTGGATTCTGTGACTTGCGGGTTATAGCGGGCGTTTGTCGTGTTCATGGCCTTGGTATTCTGTCGGTGAAGTTATTGCTGGACCTGCTTTTGCGCGACGCGGATCTGACGCGCCTTTGTCAGGATGGCGTTTTCCAGCGTGCCGGACAGGGCACCCGCAACCGGCGCATCTGTCCAGTTGCCATCTGCATCTTTGGTCTGGCGGAACACCGAAACCTTGACGCCGTCGGCGCGTAGATCGCGCCCGCGAATAAAGATGTTCAGCTTGGTTCTCTCGGTCGGCGTTTCAGGTGCGCTGTACCAATCGGTGATAATGACCCCGCCAAAGGGATCGGCTGACGCGATGGGCATAAACGATACGGTGTCGAGCGAGGCGCGCCACAAAAAGCCGTTAACGCCAATGCCGCCGGTTTCCTCGGCCTTCTTTTGTTCGCCACCGATGATATCGACGCCGCCCTTATCACTTAACAGGCTGCCGTTTTTGTATATGGCGTCGCGTTGCTTATCGCTGTAAGTAGGCTCGCTTTCAAGGCCCAGGCTTTCGCAGGCGGTCAGGGCCAAAGGTGTCAAGAGGGCGAGGGTCAGGAGGGGGTTTCTTTTCATCATTTTTCCAAAACCGAAGAGATGCGGATCCACGCCGGATGAGGTCAGGCGGTTAAGAAGAGATCCTGCCCATATTCGGGGGGCATGGCAAGGGTTAATGTCCTAACCCAATGTTATGCCAACAGTTTTCTGGTGCTAATTATTATTTCTATATCGAAACGATATGGATGGCTTGTGAGGGTTATCCACAATTTTGTGCGCCGCAGGGGTTGTTGCGTATGTGCAACACATTTTTTTTCGAGGCCCATTTACCCCAAGAAATCCTTGTCTGTGCAAGCATCTGGTACCAGATTGATGCGGTAAGAGCGGTTCCGCTCGTGGCTGTCGTTTCGACGGCGTACTGAAGACCTAAAGCTTATTGTAACCTAGTTAGAGGAGATCCTCATGCGTAAGACTCTACTCGCGACGACAGCGTTTGTTGGCGTTGCTTTTGCAGGTGCCGCCCATGCTGCCCCGGCTTCACCGATTTCGCTGAATGTCGGCGGTTACACAGATTTCGTCGCCGGTTTCTATCATGAAGCCGAAGGCACGTCGGCCAATGGCGCCCGCGCCAACCATGACTTCGAAACCGAAGCCAAGCTGAACTTTGATGCGACAGGCAAAGCCGCAAACGGCGTTGAATACGGCGCCAACATCGGCCTGTGGAATGGTTCAGAAGCCGGCACCCTGTGGGGCAATGGCGGTACCAGCTTTACCCTGAACTCCGGCTATGTCTGGTTGTCAGGTGCGTTCGGTAAGGTCCTGTTGGGCGACGAACATGGTGCTTCGGACCTGTTTGTTTACGCGCCGACGGTTGGCGAAGGTCAGGTTGACGGTCGCTACACCGACTTCGTCGATCAGCACACCCTGGCCTTCTTCCAGGCTTCGGGCATCGACAACACCGAACACAGCACCAAGGTCACCTATTACACGCCGAAGGTTGGCAACGAAACCCACAAGGTTCAATTGGGTATTTCATTTATCCCGACCCTGTATGACTACGGTCAGAGTGTGAACAACTATAAGAATGGCGCAGGCACCTCCAAGATCTCGCCCTACGTGGACGTCATCAAGTCAGCGCTGCAATACACCGGCAAGTACGGCAAGGTTGACGTTACAGCCAGCGCGCAATTGATCGCGGGCAGCCACTCGAATGAAACCGGCACGGTTCTGTTCGGTGGTTCGTCGGGTGTTGCCGGTACGGCGCGTGACTTCACCTCCTATGGCTTCGGCACGCAGGTTGGTTACAACGGCTGGACCTTCGGCGGTTCTTACACCGACCTCGGCCACTACAACGAAGTGGCGAGCCAGGGCAAGTCACAGGAAACCTACAGCGGCGGCGCGAAGTACGAATTTGACAAGGTCGCGGTTGCAGCCAACTACTTGGGTGGCAAGGGTTACGTGAACTACCTGCAGACGACAGCCGGTACGGCCCCGTCAGCGGCAAATGCCTATGTCGGCAGCTTCAACAGCTATGGTACGGGCGCGGCCTACACCTGGTTCCCGGGCTTGACCTCGAACATCGATGGCGTGCTCTTTGCTCAGAAGTCGGGCGTCACGACGGATCACGACGACGGCTACGTCGTTCTGGTGTCGCAGAAGTTGGCGTTCTAATCCTGGAGCATCATCAAGACCTGAAAGGCGGCAGTTATCTGCCGCCTTTCTTTTTTTGCGGTCTTTTGTTTAAGTCCAAAGACGTTTTGGAAAGAGCCAGATATGCCGCATACGCTTGAAGCCAACTGGTTGTCGATCAGGCAACGCATACGCGCTGCTGCCGAAAGAGCAGGGCGCGACACGACAGGCGTCAAACTGATTGCCGTCAGCAAATTCCATCTGGTTGATGCCGTCCTGAATGCGCGCGCTCTTGGGCAAAATATATTTGGCGAAAATCGCGTGCAGGAAGCGACGCAGAAATTTGCCTCGCTGCGCGACGGATGGCCGGAACTGGAATTGCATATGATTGGCCCGCTGCAAACCAACAAGGCCGAAGACGCTGTGCGTCTGTTTGACGTGATCCAAACGCTTGACCGACCACGTCTTGCCGACGCGCTGGCCGCCGCCATGCGTAAAACCGGCAAGCAGCCGCGTTTGTATATCGAAGTGAATGTTGGCCGCGAGCCGCAAAAGGCAGGCGTGATGCCGGAAGATTTGCCCGCCTTTCTGGATTATTGCCGGATGCAGGCGGGCTTGCATCCTGTCGGACTCATGTGTATTCCGCCTGCGCAAGCATCGATGGAGCAGGGGGCAGATGCTTATTTCAAAACCATGCAGGAACTTGCGCGTACACATAACATGCCGCATCTCAGCATGGGGATGAGTGATGATTTTGAAGAAGCCATTGCGGCAGGTGCGACCGAGGTGCGCATCGGTACCGCCTTGTTTGGCGAACGGAAACAGATATGACGGAACAAGAAGAGAAGAAGAAAAAAAATTATAAACCGGTGGAAACGCGTCTGTTCGGCAGGCGCAAAGGCCGCCCGTTGCGTATACGCAAAACGCGGCTGATGCAGGAATTATTGCCGCAACTGACCATTACTTTGGATGCTGACAAAAACGCGAAATATCCTAATTGGCCGACAGAACTTTTTCCCCACAAGCCACAATCTGTATGGCTTGAAGTTGGCTTTGGCGGCGGTGAACATCTGGCGGGGCAGGCGGCCCTTAATCCTGCCGTCGGTGTGATCGGCTGCGAACCTTTTATCAATGGTGTGGCCAGCCTTCTGGAACATGTCGAAGACACTCGTCTGAACAATGTCCGCATTTACCCGGATGATGCGCGCGTGCTGATCGACGCGCTGCCGGATGCATGTCTGTCGCGCTGTTTTGTTTTGTTTGCCGATCCGTGGCCAAAGGCGCGGCATGCGGAACGCCGCTTCATCAGGCCCGATAACATCGCGCGCCTTGCGCGTGTTATCAAACCGGGCGGGGAGTTGCGTCTGGCTTCTGACGCAGCCGGGCTTGTGACCTGGATGCGCGAACAAATGGCACAGGCCTCCGATCTATTCACCTGCCTGCATGACAGTGCCACGCCACCCGCCGATTGGGTTCCCACACGCTATGAACAAAAGGGCATAGCGGCAGGGCGTGTGCCTTATTACCTGCTGTTTGTCAGGAAATAAAATTGCGTACCACACGTAACTATTGACAATATAGTGCGCCGTTGTAGCCTTCCCGACATATTAGAGCGTGCAGTTTCAAGACGAAGTGAGTCGTGCAGTCTTCCAAACATTATTCATATGGGAGCAGTTTCGATGCGAACGATTTCAGCATGTCATCAGGAAATTTTAGAGGCGGCGCCAAGCACAATGGTTGAGGTTGGCGAGACCTATGCGATACGGCCCGTTATGAGCCATGGATCGCATAACAATCCGACACCTTTCCACATTCCGCCGCCACTATTGCCACCATGGTGGCGTTGATCTAAACACCAACGTCAGTTTTGTCGGCGTATGATTAGGGTGTGCGGTCTGAGGGGCGTTTCCTTACTTCAGATCCATGCTCCAACGCAGTAGAACATAATTGGCTGACGCGTCGCCATTGTCGCGCACGCCAGAATGCAGGGCCAGGTTTTCTGTAAAACGCACTTCGCCATGCAGGTCGAACCCTTTGCCGTGGTCGGTCAATTCGCTTTCGCCGCCAACAAAGCCCATGCTGATGCGTCCCCATCCGCCCGTATCACGTACGGGGTTCATGGCCGCCTGTAATTTGTTTTTGGGCATGACGGGCGACTGGCCGAAATTCATCGACACGGTCGCGCCGTAAATGCCGCCGCCGTGCAACCAGTTTTCGCCGACAAAAGGTCGCGCCTCCAGGCGCACGAAATCATCCATGAAATGTTCGCGTCCCGTCATACCCAGTTTGATGGCATCATGGGTCGGCAAAAATCCCCGGTGGTGATAGCCGGGCGTCATCCATGTACCGCTCAGGTCATTATCGCGCGGTTGATCCATTAAGCCGCTGAGGCCGGTCAGATCGGGCATCATGCCGTCCAAACCCAGCGCGCCGCCCCAACTGTTGACTTCCAACGCATCGCCGGCTTCGCGGGCATAGTGTCCCAGAATTTGTGTCGGCTCACTGACGGCAGCGGCAAAACCGGCCAGCGGCGACATGTTCGGGACCAGGTCATTTTGATGCAGACGCAGATAGTCTAAAAGATAGCCTGCGCGCTGTTTAGCTTCATGTTCCAGCGCCAGCCTGTCGGCCAGAGCCTGTGTCGTCTGTCCCATGGTGGGTGGCGTGCTACTGTCAGCCAGGGCAGGGGGGGTGCAGGGAGTGAAAGTCAGCAAAAAAGTTAACAAAACCAAGGGCGGGTTGGTTAAAACCCGGTCTTGTAGCCTATGGCACAAAACCCGCAGCATGGTTTGTTGCTCTGCAATAAAAATGTCATTACATCAATGACTTCGCAGAGCCTCCTCCTGAAAACATCATAGCTTATGAAAAGTTAATTCTGCCTAAAATTTGTGCATTACGGAATCGAAATAATTAGCGATTGTGGCCCTGTGATGCCGATAAAACTTGCTTTACCAATCAAAATAACTATGATGGGGGCACAGTACAGGTAGGGTTGGGGTGGGCCAAAAAGCCCGCCTTTTTTGTTACCTTGCGTTCAAAGCGGGTGACCTCCCTGTCTGTTGTTGCAGATAAGAAACAAACGGAACAGACGGATAAAGTGGTAAAAAGTACTGCAAAATCAACGGCCACAGCGCCGATGGAGTCGAAGGCTGAGGCGCTTATTACGCCCGCGCTCGACACCCTTGGCTATGAGCTTGTGCGTGTGCAGGTCTTGCCGCAAGGCCGCAGTGTCCATTTGCAGATTATGGCCGAACGTGTCGATCAAAAACCCATGACGGTGGATGATTGTGCGACCATCACGCGCGCGATTGAAGAAACGCTGGACAGCGACGAAGCGCTGGCTGACCGCGCCGCGCTGGAGGTGAGTTCACCGGGCATCGACCGGCCCCTGACGCGTTTGAAAGATTATACGCGGTTTCAAGGACATATCGCGCGGGTGGATTTGTCGTCGCCCATGGATGGCGCTTTGCAGGGACATCGCCGCTTTCAGGGAAAAATTTTGCGTGTTGTGGGCGATGGGCCTGCGGCAATAGTTGAATTTCATACGGAAACCGGGGATAAGCGCGTACCGGTCAGTAAAATCGCGCGGGCGCGTTTGGTTCTGACTGATGCGCTTTTGGCGGCCCATGCGGCGGAGGTTGCGCGTGCGGGTCAGGTGATGGATAACAACGCTGGTAGCGAAGGGGAGAAGTAAGATGGAATTATTGCATGTGGCCGATGCGGTTTCGCGCGAAAAAGGCATTGAACGCGACGAAGTTCTGGTCGCGATGGAACAGGCCATTCAAAAGGCCGGCCGCGCCAAGTACGGTCATGAAAACGACATTCGCGCCGAAATCGACCGCCGCACCGGCGAAGTTCGCCTGAAGCGTTATCTGCAGGTTGCAGATCCCGTTGAAAATGAATGGACGCAAATCACGTTGAAGGCCGCGCGTCGTTCAAACCCCGATATCGCCGTCGGTGAATTTATCGTTGATGATCTGCCGCCGATCGATTTGGGCCGCATCGCCGCACAGACCGCCAAGCAGGTCATTGTGCAGGAAGTGCGCCGCGCCGAACGCCGTCACCAATTCGAAGAATACAAAGACCGCGTTGGCGAAATCGTCAGCGGCGTTGTGAAGCGTGTCGAATACGGCAATGTCACCGTCGATCTGGGCCGCGCCGAAGCGGTTCTGCGTCGTGATGAAACCTTGCCGCGCGAACACTTCAAGAATAACGACCGCGTTCGCGCCTATATCTATGACGTACGCGAAGAACAGCGCGGGCCGCAGATCTTCCTGTCGCGCACGCATCCGCTGTTCATGGCGAAGCTATTCACGCAGGAAGTGCCGGAAATCTATGACGGCGTTATCGAGATTAAGTCCGTCGCCCGCGACCCGGGCAGCCGTGCGAAGATCGCCGTCGTATCGAACGACGGATCGATCGACCCCGTCGGTGCCTGCGTCGGCATGCGTGGCAGCCGCGTTCAGGCGGTTGTCGGTGAATTGCAGGGTGAAAAGATCGACATCATTCCCTGGTCCATGGACCCGGCGACCTTCGTCGTGAACGCGCTGGCGCCTGCCGAAGTGGCCAAGGTCGTCCTTGACGAAGACAATGGCCGCATGGACGTCGTGGTGCCGGATGAACAGCTTTCGCTCGCCATCGGCCGTCGCGGTCAGAATGTGCGCCTGGCCTCTATGTTGACAGGCTGGGATATCGACATCCTGACTGAAAAGGAAGAATCCGAACGCCGTCAGGGCGAACTGCAACAACGCACTGCGCTGTTTATCGAAGCGCTGGCTGTTGATGACGTTATCGCGCACCTGCTGGTCAGCGAAGGCTTCACGAAGGTGGAGCAGATCGCCGACACCGCGATTGATGAACTGGCGGAAATCGAAGGCTTTGACGCCGAGGTTGCCAGTGAATTGCAACAGCGCGCCAGCGCGTGGCTTGCCGAAACGGCAGCCAAGCTGGAAGCGAAGCGTCGCGAATTCGGCGTGGAAGACGCCGTTATCGCGTTGCCGGGTCTGACCATCGATATGGCGGTCAAGCTGGGTGAAAAGGGTATCAAGACGCTCGACGACGTTGCGGATCTGGCGGGGGATGAACTCCGCGAAATCCTCGGCGAAGACGCACTGACAGAAAACAAGGCAAACGACATCATCATGGCAGCGCGCGCGCACTGGTTCGGCGAGGGGGAAACCCCCGCGAACCCGGCCTAACGCGTACCATGTGGGCGAAAGGGCATCATGACGGCGGTCGCGCAACAGACCTTACCGGAGACGACGGAAGCAACGGCCGAACAAACGCGCCGTTGCATCGTCACGGGTAATCTGCTGCCGAAAGAGAAGCTGGTTCGTTATGTCCTCGACCCCGAAGGGCGCGTTGTGCCAGACCTCGCTGGCAATCTGCCGGGGCGTGGCCTGTGGGTGACGGCATCGCGCGCCGATGTCGCGACCGCGGTTCAGAAAAATCTTTTTGCCAAAGCAGCGCATGAACCGGCCAAGGCGTCGCAAGACCTGCCGGACATGACCGCGCAATTGTTGCGCAAACGCATTTTGGATTTTATCGGCCTGTCGCGTTCGGCGGGCACTGCAACTCTGGGTCAGCCGCAGGTCGAAGCGGCCCTGAAGGCGCGGTGCGTCACGCTCCTGTTTCTTGCCGATGACGCAGGCGCCGAACTTGGCTACAGCAAAGACATCGCCACATGCCGCACGCTTTCACGCGCCGAACTTGGCGCGGCTTTGGGATACGAACAGATCGTCTATGTCGGGTTTGCCGCACATGGATTGACAGAAAAACTCGCCGTTGAGGTTGAACGCCTCGCCGGCTTTAACGCAGACACGACAACACAAACAAACCAGAACGGGTAAAAGCGGTTATGACTGAACAAGACAGCAATAAAAAAGTCCTGAGCCTTGGTGGGCGTCCGAAGCTGGAGCTGAAAAAGCCCGTTTCGACGGACAGCCCCACGGCGGCCGGTTCGGTCAAGCAAAGCTTCTCGCATGGCCGTTCAAAGACCGTGGCTGTTGAGGTCAAGCGCGGCAACCGCGCTGCTACAGCGCCTACAGGTGACACGGTACGCGCCGCGACGACTGTTAAGGGGCCGGAACCCGGCACCTCTGTCACCATGGGTGGTCGTGGCCGCGCGACCAGCGCCATCATCCGTCAATTGACGCCCGAAGAACGTGACGCCCGCGCCCGCGCCTTGCGTGGTGCCGCTGAAAATGAACGTGCGCCGCAGGAAGCCGCGACACAGGCGCCGCAAATCCCCGTCGGTGGTGCGCCGGTTTATCAACCGCCCAGCCAGGATGCCCTGCGTCAACGCGAACTGGACGAATTGCGCCGTATTCAGGAACAGGAAAAGGTCGAAGGCGAACGCCGTCGCGTTGAAGACGAAGCGCGTGGCCGCGACTTGCAGGCGCGTCGTGCCAATGAAACCAGTGAACGTTCGGGCCGCGCAAGCGGCGAAGGGGCAAGCCAGATGCGCGGGGCTGCTTTGGCTGCACGCGCGGGCCATGCACCCCGCACAACGACCGAGGAAGAAGAAGAGGGTGGCAATCGCGGCAACAACCGCAAGCCGGGCCGCAACACGACACGTACACGCGGCGATGATGACCGCCGCGGCGGTGCCCGCCTGACCGTTTCACAGGCGTTGTCGGACGAAGACGGCGGTGGCCGCCATCGCAGCGTCGCCTCCATGCGCCGTCGCATTGAACGTGAAAAGCGTCAGGCGATGCAGTCGCGCCAGGAACAACAAAAAGTCACGCGCGACGTCACCATTCCCGAAGCCATCACGGTGCAGGAACTGGCCAACCGTATGGCCGAACGCGGTGTGGATGTGATCAAGTCGCTCATGAAAATGGGCATGATGGTCACCATTACGCAGGTTATCGACGCCGACACGGCGGAACTGATCGCGACCGAATTCGGCCACCGTGTGAAGCGTGTCGCCGAATCCGACATTGAAACGAACCTAAGCGGTGTCGAAGACGCGCCGGAACAATTGCAACCGCGTCCCCCCGTTGTCACGGTCATGGGTCACGTCGACCATGGTAAAACGTCGCTGCTGGACGCGCTGCGTAACGCGGATGTTGTGGCAGGCGAAGCAGGTGGCATTACCCAGCATATCGGCGCATATCAGGTTGTGATGCCTGAGCCGATGCATGGTTTTGACCGCGTGACCTTCATCGACACGCCGGGCCACGCGGCCTTTACTGAAATGCGTTCGCGCGGCGCCCACATCACGGACGTTGTCGTTCTGGTTGTGGCGGCCGATGACGGCATCATGCCGCAGACGATCGAAGCGATCCGTCATGCCAAGGCGGCGGGCGTGCCGCTTGTGGTCGCCATCAACAAGTGTGACCTGCCCGCAGCCAAGCCCGACCGTGTCCGTCAGGAACTGCTGCAACACGACATTCAGGTCGAAGAAATGGGCGGCGATGTGCTGTCGGTAGAAATTTCTGCCAAGAAGCGCATGAACCTCGACAAATTGCTGGAAGCCATCTTGCTGCAGGCCGAAATTCTGGACCTGAAGGCGAACCCCGACCGCGTGGCCGAAGGTGCGGTTGTCGAATCCAAACTGGAACGCGGCCGCGGCGCGGTGGCGACGGTTCTGGTTCGTCGCGGTACTTTGTCGGTCGGCGATATCTTTGTGGCAGGTTCCGAATGGGGCCGCGTCCGCGCGCTCATCGACGACCATGGCCGCAATGTTGTGAAGGCCGGGCCCGCGATGCCGGTTGAAGTTCTGGGCTTGAACGGCGCACCACAGGCGGGTGATGAACTGCTGGTGGTTGCTGATGAAGCCAAGGCGCGTGAAATCGCCGAATTCCGCGAACGCCGCAAACGCACGCTGGCCTCTGCCGCCAGCCAACGCGGCACGCTGGAACAGATGATGGAAAACATCAAGGCCGGCTCCGTCAAGGAACTCGCCATCCTTATCAAGGGCGACGTGCATGGTTCGGTCGAAGCCATCAAGGGCGCGCTTATCAAGCTGACCGATGACAACAACGAAGTGCGCGTGCGTGTGCTTGATGCCGCCGTTGGTGCCATCACTGAATCCGACATCACGCTCGCGAAGGCGTCGCATGCGATGATCATCGGCTTTAACGTCCGCGCTAATCAACAGGCGCGCGAAATGGCCAAGCGTGATGCGGTTGAGCTGCGTTACTACTCGATCATCTATAACGTGATCGATGATGTGAAGCAGGCCTTGTCCGGTCTGCTGGCGCCCACGCTGCGTGAGAAATTCCTCGGCAACGCGCTTATTCTGCAGGTCTTCAACATATCGCGGGTCGGCAAGGTGGCGGGCTGTAAGGTCACCGAAGGCATCGTCAAGCGCGGTGCCAAGGTCCGCCTGTTGCGCGACAATGTCGTCATCCACGAAGGCAGCCTGAAGACGCTGAAGCGCGTGAAGGACGAAGTGAAGGAAGTGCGCGAAGGCTTTGAATGCGGTATGGCGTTCGAAAATTACGACGGCATCGAAGCGAACGACATCATCGAATGCTTCGAAATGGAAGAAATCGCGCGTCAGCTCTAAGGGGATGGAAGGCATGAAAAAGGGGTTTCTTGCCCTGTCTCTCGCTATGTTGTCGACAGTTACACTGTCGACACTGGCGACCTTGGCCCATGCCGACACGCCACCTATCAAGCTGGGTATTGCCTTGCCGCTGACGGGTGAGCTTGCATCCATCGGCGAAGATGCCCGTGCCGGTGTCGCGCTGGCTGTTGAGGATATCAATGCCAAAGGCGGTGTTCTGGGCCGCAAAGTCACGGCTGATGTTGCCGATGACGCCTGTGATCCCAAAAACGCCGTGGCCGTAGCCAACCGGTTTGTGTCGGAAAATGTCGATGCCGCGACCGAGCTGTGCAGCGCCGCCTGTATGGCCGAAGGCCCCGTTTACGCCGAAGAAAACATCCCGTTCGTGATGATCTGCAGCACACAGCAGGCAACGTCACAGGGTTGGGGTAACATCGTTCGCGCCTATCCCGATAATAATGGCGAGGCTAAACGTCTGGCGTCACTGATCAAAGCCCTGTCGGCGCAGAAAAAGCTGGCGCTGATTTACGACCCGCAGGAATACGACGCCAATCTTTATAAAAACATCAGCACAGAGCTGAACGCGACAAACGTCAAGCCGGACATGACCATCAACATCCCGAACGGCACGGTTGATTTCAGCAGCTACATCACTGAACTACGTGCGAAGAAAATCGATGTTGTCTATCTGGGCGTTTTCGTCAAGAGCGTCGGCCTGTTTTTGCGACAGGCGCATGACGCCGGTTATCACCCGCAATTTATCAGCTCACAGGTCGCAACGGTACAGGATGTCGAGACCATCGCGGGCACATCTGCGCTGGAGGGGATGATTTATACGGATATTCCCGACCCGAAGAACATTCCGACCGCTGCTGGTGTTCTGAAGGCGCTTGCGGCGCGCGGGTTGGTGGACCGCCCCTTTGCGGTTTACAGCTATGCGCAGGTCGAAGCCTATCTGGCTGCGGTCAAGGCGGCGGGAACAACGGATAAAACCGCAGTTGAAAAAGTTCTGCACAGCCAGAATTTGAATACTATTTTGGGTTCTTACGGGTTCGATGCTGCGGGCAATTTGCGCGGCTTTGACTTCCGCTATGTGCAATGGCGCAACGGCAAACGCCAGGTGTGGAAAGCGCCGTAACAGCCAGTTTATTTCAAGGAATATTCCCATGCGCTCACAACGACAATTAAAAGTCGGCGAAGAAATCCGGCACGCTCTGGCGGGCATCCTGATGCGCGGCGACGTGCCGTGGCCACAGGGGTTTAAGTCACCTGCCACCGTCACGGTGACCGAAGTGCAGGTCAGCCCCGACCTGAAAAACGCGACCGTGTTTGTGATGCCACTGGGGGGTGAACGTTTGGACGAAACCGTCAAGGCACTCAATGAGGTCGTTGGGTTTTACCGTCATGCCGTGGGACAGAATGTGAATTTGCGGCATGTGCCAAAGCTGCGTTTTTCAGCGGACCACAGTTTCGATTATGCGCACCGCATTGATATAATCCTGCACGAACCCGGTGTGGCGCGTGATCTGGACGCGCCGCATAATGCTGACGACTTTGACGATAACGAAGACGAAGAATAACCGCATGTCATCACCTTCATCTGCGCCGCGTGCGACCAAGCCGCCCGTTAAAAACACTGTGCATGGCTGGCTTGTGCTGGATAAACCGCTTGGCCTCACCTCGACCCAGGCGCTTGGCAAGGTGCGTCGGCTGCTGGGCGGTAAAAAAGTGGGGCATGGCGGCACGCTCGATCCGCTCGCGACCGGTATCCTGCCGTTAGCGTTTGGTGAAGCGACAAAGCTCATTCCCTATGTCATGGACAATGACAAGGGGTACGAATTCACCGTCCGTTGGGGTGAAGCCCGCACAACCGATGACAGCGAAGGTACCGTTACCGCGGCCAGCGATGCGCGACCCACCCGTGATGCCATACTGGCGGCCTTGCCTGCCTTTACCGGCGTTATCCAGCAGACCCCGCCCATTTATTCCGCGATCAAGCTGGAGGGTGAACGTGCCTATGATCTGGCGCGGGCGGGGGAACAGGTCGAACTGGCGTCACGCCAGGTGGATATTTACGAATTAACCTTTATAGATCAACCAGATGCAGACCATGCCCGTTTTTACGTATCGTGCGGCAAGGGCATGTATGTGCGGTCGCTTGCGCGGGATCTGGCTTTAAAATTAGGCACTTACGGGTATGTGTCGGCTTTGCGCAGGACGCATGTGGGGCCGTTTAGCCTTGAAAATGCGATTTCACTGGAAAATCTTGAGGCTTTGGGGCATAAGAACGCCGCCTTGACGGCACTGCTGGATTTGCAGGCGGCACTGGACGACATCCCGGGCCTGACCCTGACAGCCAGCGAGGCGCAACGCTTGCGCTCCGGTCAAGAGGTGATGATCAGGCCACAGCATGATGATGCTTTGGGCGGCCATGCGGCCGAAGCGGGACTTGTTTTCGCTTCTTGCCAAGGGGTCCCGGTGGCTTTGATAGAACCTGTTGCCGGCGCGTTTCGAGTGGTGCGCGGATTTCACTTTTAACACAGGAGTACACGATGTCGATTACAGCAGAGCGTAAACAGACGCTGATCAAGAAGTTCGGCCGTGCCAAGGGCGACACCGGTTCACCCGAAGTGCAGGTCGCCATTCTGACCGACCGTATCAATACCCTGACCAAGCATTTTGAATCGCACAAGAAGGACCACCACTCGCGTCGCGGTCTTTTGATGCTGGTCAGCAACCGCCGCCAATTGCTGGATTACCTGAAGCGTACTAGCCAGGCGAGTTATGAAAAACTGATCGCCGAACTCGGCATCCGCAAGTAAGGTTCAGGCTATTGCCTTTATTGCAAAAGGTTCGGGGCGGGCAACCGCCCCGAATTGTTTTTGGGCCTATTAACTGTGTGGAAACACTGGACGAAACGCTGCGACTAGGGCATAAGCACCACAAATTCATGAAGCAAAAGCAGCATGAAGGCCGTCTGGCATAGGGCTGGGCGGGACTCAACAGGGGATCCCTTGGTTGCGCCGTGCACCCGATATGGACCCCGTATTAAGAGGAAAACACTATGTTTCAAGTTTATCGTAAGGAAATGCAATGGGGTGGGCGTACGCTGACCCTCGAAACCGGCCGCATTGCGCGTCAGGCTGATGGTGCCGTATTGGCCACCATGGGCGGCACGACCGTCCTTTGCACCGTTGTCGCGGCGAAGAAGGCCAAAGAAGGTCAGGATTTCTTCCCCCTCACCGTCAATTATCAGGAAAAGGCTTTCGCCGCCGGTAAAATCCCGGGCAGCTTCTTCAAACGCGAAGGTAAGCCGTCGGAAGGTGAAACACTGACCAGCCGCCTGATCGATCGCCCGATCCGCCCGCTGTTCCCCGAAGGTTACCTGTGTGACACGCAGGTCATCGCGACAGTGCTTAGCCACGACCTCGAAAACAATCCGGATATCGTTGCGCTGATCGGTTGCTCCGCCGCGCTGACCATCTCTGGCGTGCCGTTCCTCGGCCCCATTGGCGGTGCCCGCGTTGGTTACAAGGATGGCCAGTTCATTTTGAACCCGACCGTTGCCGAATGCGAAGATGCCGCGCTCGATCTGGTTGTTGCCGGTACGAAGGAAGGCGTCCTGATGGTCGAATCCGAAGCCAAGGAATTGCCCGAAGACGTGATGCTGAAGGCCGTCATGTTCGGTCATCAGCAGTTCCAGCCGGTCATTGACCTGATCATCGCGCTGGCCGAGGCCGCCGCGAAAGATCCGCGTGACCTGCCCCCCGCCGCCTATGACCGCAAAGCTTTGCAAACAAAGCTAAAGGCATTGATCGGTGCCGATCTGACCGCCGCCTATAACGAAACCGTCAAGCAGTCGCGTTACGAAAAGCTGGATGCCGCCAAGACAAAGGCGCTGGCCGGTATCTCCGCCGACGAACATGACGAACAGGCCGTTCTGACCGAAATCGAACAGCTGAAATACGACCATGTCCGCGGCATGATCCTCGACAGCGGTCGCCGCATCGATGGTCGTACGACCAAGGATATCCGCCCCATCGTGTGCGAAGTCGGCGTGTTGCCGCGTGCACACGGTTCGGCCCTGTTCACGCGCGGTGAAACGCAGGCGCTGGTTGTCACCACGCTTGGCACCGGTCAGGATGAACAAATCGTCGACGCATTGACCGGCGAATATCGCGAAACCTTCATGCTGCACTACAACTTCCCGCCCTACTCGGTCGGTGAAACAGGTCGTATGAGCGGCCCAGGCCGTCGTGAAATCGGCCATGGTAAACTCGCCTGGCGCGCGGTGCACCCGCTTCTGCCGGCAAAGGACAAGTTCCCCTACACGATGCGCGTGGTGTCGGAAATCACGGAATCAAACGGCTCGTCGTCAATGGCAACCGTTTGCGGTTCCTCGCTCTCGCTTATGGATGCAGGCGTGCCGATGCCGGAACCGGTCGCGGGTATCGCGATGGGTCTCATCAAGGAAGATCGCGGGTTTGCGGTTCTGTCGGACATTCTGGGTGACGAAGATCATCTGGGCGATATGGATTTCAAGGTGGCGGGTACCGGCAAGGGCATCACTGCGCTGCAGATGGATATCAAGATTACCTCGATCACCGAAGAAATCATGCGTATCGCGCTGGGTCAGGCTCGCGAAGGTCGCCTGCACATTCTAGGTGAAATGGCAAAGGCTCTGACGGGCGCCCGCGACGGCGTCAACCAGAATGCGCCGCGCATCACCAGCTTTAACATCCCGAAGGACAAGATCCGCGAAGTGATTGGCTCCGGCGGTAAGGTGATCCGTGAAATCTGTGAAACCACAGGCGCCAAGGTTGATATCGAAGATGACGGCACCATCAAGGTCGCCGCTGTCGATCAGAAGGCTGCAGATGCCGCGATCAACTGGATCAAGGGCATCGTGGCGGAGCCGGAAATCGGTGTCGTCTATCTGGGTAAGGTTGTGAAGACCGTCGATTTCGGCGCGTTCGTCAACTTCCTCGGCTCACGTGACGGCCTCGTCCATATCTCGGAAATCAGCGCCGAACGTATCGGCAAAGTGACCGACGTCGTCAATGTCGGCGACGAAGTGCGCGTTAAGGTGCTGGGCGTTGATGACCGCGGCAAGGTCAAGCTGTCGATGAAGTCTGTCGATCAAAAGACAGGCGCCGATCTTAGTCAGCAAGCTGCTTCGGCCTGATCTTCAGGTACACAATGATAGGGGGGCGCGGGCGACTGCGCCCCTTTTTCGTGGGTAGCAGTCTGCCTGTAATGTTTGTTGCCAATCTGCCACGCCGCCTGTCGGAATGGGTTTGTTACGACGCCTAAACCTGTTTTTAGTAATTCGGCGCGAGAATCTACAGGTTGTGGCCCTAAAACCGCCATAACTGCCTGCTGTTATAACCCAACACACTCCCAAGCCGCCCGGTTGTCATGAAAGTTCTTGTCTCGATTAAACGCGTCATTGATTACAACGTCAAAATCCGCATCAAGCCGGATAACAGCGGTGTTGAAACCCAGAATGTCAAAATGTCCATGAACCCCTTCGACGAAATTGCGGTCGAAGAAGCGGTTCGGCTGAAAGAAAAAGGCTTCGCGACCGAAACCATCGCTGTGACTTTTGGCGTGACACAGGCGCAGGAAACCTTGCGCACCGCTATGGCCATGGGCATCGACCGCGCGATCTATGTGCCGGTTGAAACGGATTTGCAGTCATTGACTGTTGCCAAAGCGCTGAAGAAGATTGTTGAGAAAGAACAACCAGGTCTTGTGATTATGGGCAAGCAGGCGATTGACGGCGACAGCGGTCAGGCAGGCCCCATGCTGGCCGGATTGCTGGGCTGGCCACAGGCTACCTTTGCGTCCAGGGTTGAAGTTGCCGATGGTCGCGTGCGCGTTGTGCGCGAAGTTGACGGCGGCCTTGAAACATTAGAAGCACCACTGCCTGCGCTTATCACGACTGATTTGCGTTTGAATGAACCGCGCTATGCCTCGCTGCCTAACATTATGAAGGCGAAGAAGAAGCCGCTTGAGAATCTTACGCTTGCCGATCTGGGCGTTGAACCGGAACCAAGGCTGAAGATGCTGCGCGTCGATGAACCGGCCAAACGTCAGGCGGGCATCAAGGTGCCGGATGTTGCCACCTTGCTTGATAAGCTGCGTAACGAAGCCAAAGTTATTGGATAAAAACCATGTCGATACTTGTTGTTGCCGACCATAATCATCAGACGCTGCGCCCCGCGACATTGAACGCCGTTGGTGCGGCGACTAAACTTGGCCAACCCATTACCGTTCTGGTGGCGGGTCATCAGGCCGCCGCTGTGGCGCAGGCTGCTGCTGTTTTGCCGGGTGTTGTCAAGGTTTTGCATGCCGATGACGCGCGTTATGCGCATTTTCTGGCTGAGCCACTGGCGGCTTTGATCGCGCAACTGGCACCGGGATACACGCATGTTCTGGCGGCGGCCACGGCGCAGGGCAAGAATGTCATGCCGCGCGCAGCGGCTTTGTGTGATGTGGCGCTTCTTGCCGATATTACATCTGTCGTGTCCGCTGACACTTTTGTACGCCCCATATACGCGGGCAACGCGCTCGCCACTGTACAAAGCAGCGACAAGATCAAATTCATCACCGTTCGCATGACGGCGTTTGAGCCAGTTGCCACTACAGGCGGCGCGGCGGCTGTTGAAACCGTTGGCGCGACACCTTGCGCCATCGGCACACAATTTATCAGTCAGGAACTTTCCAAATCCGAACGTCCGGAATTAACGGCTGCCCGTGTCGTGGTATCAGGCGGGCGGGCGCTTGGTTCGGCCGATGCGTTTAAGACTGTGCTGGAACCGCTCGCCGACAAACTGAATGCGGCTATCGGTGCTTCACGCGCTGCGGTGGATGCCGGTTATGTGCCCAATGATTACCAGGTCGGTCAGACCGGTAAGGTTGTGGCGCCGGAGCTTTATATCGCCATCGGTATTTCGGGCGCGATACAGCATCTGGCCGGTATGAAAGACAGCAAGGTAATAGTCGCCATTAACAAAGATGGCGATGCCCCCATATTCAGCGTTGCAGATTATGGGCTTGTCGGTGATTTGTTCCAGATTGTGCCTGAACTGGTCAAACAGCTGGCCTAAAACCGCAAATATTCATTAAAGTTTCGGTAACGGTTTCTTTAGTATCTAGAGCCTATCATCGGGACGGTAATCCACTATCCCTTCCCCCCAAAGTCGCCTGCCTTTAAGGAGTAGCCCCATGTCGGTTGATATGAACATGAACGTTCTCATCGTTGATGATTACAAAACAATGTTGCGCATCATTGAGAATCTTTTGAAACAGCTTGGATTCAAGAATGTTCATCAGGCGACCGATGGCGGCATGGCGCTGCGCATGTTGCGCGAACAAGCCTTTGGCCTAGTGATCTCGGATTGGAACATGCAGCCGATGACAGGCTTGCAGCTGCTGAAGGAAGTGCGGACCGATGACCGCCTGAAATCCATGCCTTTCATCATGGTGACGGCGGAAAGCAAAACCGAAAATGTTGTGGCGGCCAAGGAAGCCGGTGTGAACAATTACATTGTCAAACCGTTCAACGCGGAAACCTTGAAGCAGAAGATCGCTTCGGTTCTCGGCGCGTTCTAAAAGGAGAAAGCCATGGCTGATACAGAACGCTACACGACGTTGCAAAACACGCTGCAGGACAAGATTGCCCGCGCGCATGAGGAAGTACGTAAGCCGCTCAGCAGCGACGAAGTCGCCAAAATCGTCCGCCAGGTTGTTGAATCGCTGGAAGGCGATGTCTCGCCCGCGGATTTGCGCTTTTATTCCGAACTGGAAGAGCTGGCGCGCTATATCCGTCAGGCCAAGCATGAAATTGCGGCGATCAAGCCAAAGGATATCAGCACTAATTATATCCCGAGCGCGACAGATGAACTGGATGCTGTCGTCGGCGCAACGGAAGACGCCACCAACAAGATCATGGACGTTTGCGATGAGATGTCGGCAATCGCCGAAACATGTTCGCAGGAAACGAAGGACCAACTTATTGGCTGCACCACCAAAATCTTTGAAGCCTGTAACTTCCAGGATATTACGGGTCAGCGTATCACCAAGGTCGTTGAAACGCTGAAGCACATCGACGCGCGCATCGAAGCCATCGTGAAGGCGATGGGTGAGGAAATGCATCGCGGTGATGGCAGCCGTGAAGTCAAACACGTCCATGCGGCAGATCCCGACAAGGGTCTTCTGAACGGCCCACAGCTGCCGCAAAACGCGGTCACGCAAGACGATATTGATCGCTTGTTAGGAAATTGATCATTTAGATCACTTTTCCAGCCAGTCCCATTTCAGCACATCGTCACTATGGCTAATATATTGGTCTTATAGGCTAATATTTATAGCAACCAATTCGATGCTAGCAGCGAATCTATAATTATGCTAAGCAACTGCCACAAAATTGCCGTGAAGTTTTTAGGGTAAAAAGCTGCCGTGCAGTCAGGTGATGTCGCCAATGATGATTCGGATTCAATCCGACATCTTGAAAAGGGGGGGATGGCCTATGTCGCGTGCTAGTGAGTTTGATAATCAACGATCGGAAACGGTCGAGGCGGGTAAAATGAACTCTGCTGATGAAGCGGCACAGAAGCCGCATATTATGGAAAAAACATTTCAGGCGCAGAACCACACCGATCTTTCGGCGTTGCAAAATGTGCTGTGTCCGTATGAAGTCAGTTCTATCCAATCCATGATGGAATATATTGCGGGGCAACAGGGCGTTGACCTTGAACTGGTGCGCGCAACGGTCGAAGCGGAATTCAGTGTGGAACGTATTCAGATGATACAGCGCAACGATTTCCGTGCCGTCATCACGTTCCTGATCGACGCGCGCTTTGATCAGCGTCGCTCAGCCTAGGCCTGTATTTTGACTTCTTTCTGCCCCTCTGACTTTTTAGCCATGCCCCACGCCGCGTCAAATTGTGCGGCATAAGCTTCTGCAATCGGCGGTGATTTAATAATGATAATGCGCGGTGACGGCTCCGCGTCGAAGGCGAAAATTGCGACATTGCCGCCAAAAACATAATAGGGAACCGGCAACGGCACGTTCGTTGGAAAGGCGCGAAACTCCGCATAAACGGGCAGGGGGATATCGGCACTGCTCTCTTGCGCCAAAACGCGAAGGCCCACATTCTTGCGCTGTTCGAACAGTGTGGTCATGCGCTCGACATGATTTTGCAAAAGTGTCAGGTTGATATCGAAAAACTTCTTTTCCGTGATCGCGTTCTGCCGGAACCAGCCGCCACGGTTAACCGCGACATTGTACACTTCGTCCCAAAAGGCGTTGAACCCATCAATGCCGCTCAGGACGCGCACATCCTCTGCGCGGCGGCGTACCCCTTCCAGTTCGCCGAATTCAATGCCATGCGCCTCTAAAACGCCGCGTAGTTTTTTCTGGGTTTTGATTTCGGTTGTGCCGATGCTGTTTTCAATGCGGTGCAGGGTGGGTTCGCTGACGCTGGCCGCCGCAGCCAGATCCGACCGTGACCAGTTCAGGAGGGCGCGTGCCGCACGTATTTGCGCCGGTGTAAACAGGGCCGTCATGGTGTTCCCAATCTATGATGTTATGTAAACAATCATCTTCAGGGGCGCATTATGAATGAAAAAAGAGGTAGTGGCCATACCAACGTCTTGGAATGATGTTTTTATTGCAAAAAAGTGATAAATAGGCCGTGGATTCGGCAATATATGTAAAATATTGGCTGTTAAATGATCTATGTCTTATCGCGTTCCAGGCATTCCTGCATCAAATCGCGGGCAATTGGGGCCGCCGTATGGCCGCCACTGCCACCATGTTCAATGACAACGGCAATAGAAAAGCGCGGATTATCCACGGGGCCATAGCCTGCGAACAGGGCGTGATCGCGCTGTTTCCAGGGCAGCGCGTCGTTGGCGATAATGCCCTCCTCGCGCTCGCTTTCGCTGATATGGCGCACCTGTGCCGTACCTGTTTTGCCGGCATAACTCAGGTTCGGCTTTATGATGCGCGCCGCATAGGCGGTACCGATGGGCTCGTTGACGACGGCGGCCATGGCGTCCTGAACCGTGGCCAGATGTTTGGGTTCTAACCCCATAGTGGGCCAATTCTGTGCCGCAAAGACGGGCGTTTGATTGAGTGGTGATGACCCGCCCCGGCTCCATCCACGCGCGACATGCGGTGTGACGGCGTAACCGCCATTGGCAATACGTGCCGCCATAACCGCCAGTTGCAGAGGCGACGCCAGCATATAACCCTGCCCTATGGCGGCGGCTAATGTCTCACCCTGCTGCCAGCTTTGACGGCGGGTGGCCAGTTTCCATGTGCGGCTGGGGACAAAACCACCGCGTTCATGCGGCAAATCAATGCCCAGTTTCTGCCCCATGCCGAACCGGTGTGCCATGGCCTGTATCCGGTCAATGCCGATACGATGGCCAAGCGTGTAGAAATAAGTGTCACAGGATCCGGCAATGGCGCCGCGCAGGTCAACATGACCATGCCCGTCATGTTTCCAGCAGTGAAACCGGTAATCACCCAGATCAAAATAGCCGGGACAATAAACCTTTTCTGTCGGGTCCAGAATGCCGGAATCCAGCCCCGCCATGGCAACCATCGGCTTGATGGTTGAACCGGGCGCGTAAACGCCGGTGATGATCTTGTTCATCAGTGGCGCATGTTCATCCGTGTTCAGGTGGCGCCAGTCGTCCTGCGCAATGCCATAGGTGAACAGATTGGGGTCAAAGCCTGGCTGTGAGACCATCATACGCACTTCACCCGTATGGATATCCATAATGACAGCAGAGGCGCCCTCATCCTTCATCAATCGCTGCTGGGCGAATTGCTGCAGGCCTATGTCGATGCCAAGCGTCAGGTCGGCGCCGGGGTCGGGGTCATTGCGTGTCAGTTCGCGCACCACATTGCCGTGTGCGTTCACTTCCATTTCGACATCACCCGCGATGCCACGCAAAGGCTCGTCATATTGTTTCTCAACACCGTTTTTGCCAATGCGAATGCCGGGGATGGATAACACGTCGTTATCGTCATCATCTTCGGCGTCGGCTTTATCAAGGTCGTTGTCCGACACCGTGCCGACATAGCCCAGCAAATGCGCCGTTGCCGCACCATAGGGGTATGAACGAACCTCACCCACATCGATATCCGTGCCGGGCAGGCTGGATGACCGCACCGCAATGGCATCCATCTGGTCGCGCGTCAGGTTATCTTTGACGACAACGGCGTTCAGACTGTCATTGTTGCGCAGGTCGCGGTCGATGCGTTTGCGGTCATTAGCGGTCAGCTCGATATAAAGCGACAACTTGTCCAGAAGCTCATCCAGATCATCAATCTGTTCGGGTAATAAAACCACACGGAAGTTCTGTTGATTCAAGGCCAGTGGTGCGCCGTTGCGGTCAAAAATCTGGCCGCGCCGTGGCGCCAGCAAACGCAGGTTAATGCGGTTTTCCTCGGCCAGCGTGCGGTATTTTTCGCCTTCGATGACATCCAGATAATAAACGCGACCCGCCAGCAGCGCGAACAGGCTGGCCTGCACGCCGCCGATTAAGAACGCGCGTCGCGTAAAAAGTCGCGATTGTTCGCTGTCGCCCGCCATCTATACCTCAACTGCCAGAAGCATACGCTGCAGCCAGATCATCAACCAGCAAGGCAGGGGGAAAACAAGGATCGTCAAAAGAATTTGCAACGCGATTAATCCGAACGGCCCGCCCTGACCGCGCACAAGCGATAGCAGTATCCATTCCATCACCATGCCGCCGATGACGGCCAGTGCCTGGCCCGCCCACAACATGAAGAATGAATGGCCCGCAAAGAAACGGCGTTGCACCAGAATAACCTGCCGCATGCCGACATAAAGAAAGGCCGATAACCCCAGCGGCAGGCCGGTCAAAACGTCATTTAGAAAACCGGCGGCAAAGGCGGCGCTGGCGGGAAATAAATCGGGCCGGTGCAGCGTCCAGTAATAAAGGGCAGTCAGGGCCAGTTGTGGCGCAACCACACCAAAATAGGGCAACGGCCATGGCAGAACGCCAATGATAACGGACAGGATAACGGTCACAACCGGCGCTGCGCGGCGCATTTTATGATCCAGCCACAGCCAGAGACCGTCCGTCATGATGATAGCCCTAACAATGCCTGATCAGTTTTTCCGGCCATGCGCTTCGGCACTGACGCGCGACGCGACGGGGTTAAACGCACCGCCGCGCAGATTGAAATCGACCAGACGCACATAATTCAAGCGGGCCAAATCCGCAGCCGGAATGAGGCTGTACTGTCCATGGCCGTGATCGACTACGTTGCCAACGGGCAGGTTAGGTGGAAAAATGCCGCCATGGCCGGATGTGACGACAACGGCGCCGGGGCTGAGGACGGCATCCTGCGGCAAAAATTTCAGGCGCGGCGTGGGGCTGTTATCGCCGCTGACAATTGCGCGGTCACCGGAACCGGAAATGGTCACAGGAATGCGTGAATTCAGGTCCGTGATCAGAACGATACGTGAAGACCATTCACCCACTTCCGTGACGGTGCCGATCAAGCCATCACCCGTCGTCGCGGCCATGCCTTCGCGCACGCCATCCTGACGACCTGCGGTAACAATCAACCCGCGCGCAAATGCTCCGCCTGTATCAGCAATGACGCGGGCGGAGATGTAGGCCAGACCCGGCTCGGTTTTAAAATGCAGCAGACCGCGCAATTCGCGGTTTTCTTTTTGCAATGACGCTACGGCGTTCTGCCATTCTTTCATCTGCGCATTGGCTGCGCGTAACTGTTCGTTCTCGGAACGCAGGGTGAAATAGTGAACCAGATCGTCGGCTGCGTTGCTGACAGCCAAGATGGGGCGATGGATACCGTCGACGACGGGCGCCACAATATCAATCGCGTGGCTGCGCAGGCCCTCGACCATTTGTGGCTGCGCGCGGCCCAAAATAAGCAGGATGGCCGACAGCATCATCAGGATGGCAAACGAGAATCGCTGCGCCATCATCCGCCACGGCAGGGCGGTGACAAAAGATAAACCTGAATGATGCGAACGTACGGCCATAGTTGTAACCGGCAGCGACAATATTTCTTAACAATTTATTACCGCATGATGAGCCGTAGGACAAATATTAATTTTCCACAAGGCTACCTGTTAACCCGGTTGATTTTGGCGGCCATGGGTGCGAAAACTCAATAGTGACAGCATTTTCTGTGTTTTGTCTGGCCTGATCCGGTGACGGGATAATAACAGGCTTCCCCCCCTGCCACAGAGCCGGCCATGCGGCGCGGATACGCCCCTGCGGTACCTGTTTTCTAAAACCGGGCAAAAGCGCGTCCAGAACATCATGCTGTTGCAGGCCAAGCGCCCGCACTTGCCATGTGCCTTGCAGGGTTGCCGATGCCTGAAGGCACAGCCGGTTGTCCCACACAGCGCTTTGTCCGGCGGCTAGCTGCGGCGTGTCGGTAATGGCCGACAATTCCCGCAACAGGATGATGTGTTGCCCTGCGCCATAGGTCAGGCATCCGTTCAGGGTAAAGGCGGGCGGCGTGTCGTCACTGATGATCGATTGAGCCAACTCGCGCAGCGGCGCGTCATCCGGCATATAGGGGGTAGGGTGGATATGCTGCAGGCAGGTGGCCAGCGCGCGCATGATGATGGCGCGCGGTTGGGCGGTCAGGGCGGTGCGGTCAATCCACAAGGCGCCCGTTGCATCACGCTTGCTATGCTGTTGCAAGAAACTGTCGGTATAAAAACGCAGTGCCTCGCTCGCATCGCTTGCACGACGCGCCAGATCCGCCACGCGTGTGGCATCCATCCCCTCTGCCGCCAGCAAAGGCATAACCTGACGCAGACGGCCGCGCGCGAAACGCTCTGCCTCATTGCTGGGATCTTTCACGAAGGGAATAGTCTGGGCGTCGCAGGTGGCAATCAACCGCGCCTTGGGTATGGTCAGCAAGGGCCGCCACAGGGTGACGCCGTCACGTTTTTGCCGCGCCGCTATGCCTGCCAGCCCGTCAATACCACTGCCTTTGGCAAAGCGCATCAAAACGGTCTCGGCCTGATCGTCCGCATGGTGTGCTATGAAAAGATGCTGAATGCCAGATGTGTTACACGCGTCAGTTAAAAGCCTGTAACGCGCCTGTCGTGCCGTTTCATGCAGGCGTTTTTCAACGCGGTCGTGCTGCCATGTCAGAATATTGGCCTGTATACCCAGCGCCGATAAGCGTTTGTGTACTGTCATGGCCTCCGTGGTCGACTCGCTGCGCAAACGATGATCGACGATGAAAGCTTGCAGACTGATATTGTGTGTCTGGCACCAGCATTGCAGGCAGGCGGCCAAGGCCATGCTGTCTGGTCCCCCGGACACGGCGACGGCAAGTTTTGCGACAGGCGGCAGGCTGCACGCCACCATCAGGGCGGCAAACTCTGCTTCGTTCAGGGGTTCGGGGTTCTTGGTGTGGGCGGTGGACACGTGGCTTTAATGCGCGCTGCATTTCAGTTTGTTGCGCTCCTCAGCCGCCAGTGCCTTCACATTCGGGCTGGCGCTCGGGTATTTAGCCTTCAGTTCCGACAGCGCGGTACAGGCGTCATCCACCTTATTAGAAGAACCCAACGACATTGCGAGCTTCAACAAACTGTCCGGCGCCTTGTCGCCCTGTGGGTTTTGCTGGAACGCATCGGCAAAGCCGACGGCGGCATCGGCGTAACGGCCGCGCACATACAGGGTTTCCGCGTACCAGTATTTCGCGTTTTCAATCAGCTTGTCTTTCGGGTTGGCGGCGATAAATGCCTTGAACGCTTTTTCGGCATCATCGTAATCCGCTTGGCGTAAATAGGCCAAAGCGCGGTCATATTGTTCCTTGGGGCTCAGCTGCTTGCCGCCATCGGTTGTGCCGGCGGCTTCCGGCAGCGGCGGTGTGCCGTTATTCGCGACAGTGGTTCCGGCGACTTTGCCATCTTGTACCTTGACGGCGGCGAGCGGCGGGTTGTTGACCTCACCCGCGACATTGGCGACAGCGGGCGGTGTCGGCGGTGCCGCCTGTGCGGCGGCGGTCAGGTTGGCGACATTGGTTTCCAGTCGTGTGAGGCGCGAATCGTAATCCGTCTGCATGCGTTGCACGGCCTGATCCATGCGATGAATGGCGTAATTCAATTGTTCGACCTGACCGTTCAGCGCGCGCATTTCGTCTTCCAGGCTTGAGATGCGCATTTCAAAATTCGCACCCGTGGTTTGCGCCTGGGCGGCGACGGGCATCAGGGCGGCAAACGCACAAAAGACGGTCAGAAAACGAAGGGGTTTCATAAGGCACCGGGGCAGGATAATGGATGCGTCGAAGTATGGACCAATTCGGCTTAAAGAAAAAGCGGCAAAGAAAAAGGCCGCAACCGGAAACCGATTGCAGCCTTGATTTCCTCAGGTTACGTCAGACGTAACCTTGAACCAGCTTACTGGCCGACGACAGTCACGCCACGGCGGTTCTGCGCCCAGGCGGCATCGTTGCTGCCAACAACGGCGGGACGTTCCTTGCCGTAGCTGACGGTCTTGATGCGGGCGGCGGGGACGCCGTCAGCAATCAGGTAGTGCTTCACAGCCGTAGCGCGGCGTTCGCCGAGCGCCAGGTTGTATTCGCGGGTGCCGCGTTCGTCACAGTGACCTTCGATCGTGACGTTCAGCGTGCCGTACTTTTTCAGCCAGGCAGCCTGACGGTCCAAAGTCGCGCGGGCGTCTGACGACAGGTCGGACTTGTCCAAAGCGAAGAACACGCGGTCGCCAACGTTAACGACCAAATCTTCCTGCGTACCGGGCTTCGCAGCCTTGGCGTTTGCACCGTTACCAGCGCCGTTACCAGCATTGTCACCGGTCGTATCGCAAGCGGACACCAGGACCAGCGCCGCCATCAGGCACATCATTTTCTTCAACATCAGTTACCCCCTTCGTGAACCTCTGGCGGAACAGAACAACGGACCACCCGTTGCTCCGGCCGAGATAGTGTTTAACCGCTCTTCGCCTTCATGAACGAAAATACGATTATCGTGATATTTCCAGCCAAGCCGAAAAGCTCGGGAAAAACTTTAATTGAACCTTAAAAGACGGCAAGGACGGAAACGATCTGCCGCAAAAACTAAACAGACTCTGCGAGGGAATCAAGACCGAATATCTCGTGAAAACAAAGGATTCGGCCCACAGCCCACCACCGTTGCACGAATGCAACGGTTTGGAAAAACTTGTGGCGGAATTGTGGCGAGATTATTGGCCGCCGGGTGCGGGGCCTTTTGGGGTGCTATCCGATGATCCGGTCCAGGTCTGTTCGGTTAGTCTGCTAAGAAAATTAAACCATAGCCAAGGTGCAAAGAAAATCATGTACGGTCTCCGGCATCGGATATTGTTCGAGAATAATAAAAATTAGCGGCAAATCTAACAAAGCATGTACAAATAACAAGGTGGTGTTCGTGCGCTGCAGCACAAAGCAAATTAGATTATTAACCGAACGGAAAGCCGGTTGGTTTCTGGTCTTCACCATCAGCCGGACGCGGCGGGTTCGGGGGGCCGCCCAGAAGTAGCTGTTGAATAAAACGGATTACCCCCCGCAACTCTGGGATCGATAAACTAGGATCACTGACGGCGTCAGTGATCGCAGCCATATAATCGGCGTTCTTACTTGGGTCTTCCCGGTCGCTCATCAAGTACCTGAAAATCAACGCGGTAGCGTTATTTATAAAACACATCAAAAACCGCACAGGTTAATACCATGCTGGCGCATGGCGCAGCAATGCCGGTCAACACTTGCCTTTAGTATCAGTGGGTTACGGCAGTAACGGCGACCAAGCGGGGTCAGACGCGCTGGTCGGGGTTGTTACTTCGCGTTCGTTATACCCGGTGACGTCAACGCTGTACAAATGGCTGACCTTGTCATAACCGGACGGCGTTTCCTTAAAGAACATCAGAACGCGGCCATTGGGTGCCCAGGTGGGGCCTTCGGCGTGGAAGGCGTTGGCGATCATGCGCTCGCCAGAACCGTCGGGGCGCATGACGCCGATATAAAACTGGTTGTCGTGCAATTTGGTGAACGCGATCAAATCACCACGTGGCGACCAGACGGGCGTGCCGTAACGGCCTTCGCCAAAGCTGATGCGCTGCACGTCGCTGCCGTTCGAGCGCATGACATAGATTTGCTGCTTGCCGCCGCGGTCGGATTCAAACGTGATGTACTGTCCGTCGGGCGAATAGCAGGGTGCCGTGCTGATGGCGCCGCCGCTCGTCAGCTCTTGCGTGCGGTGAGTGCGCAAATCCATGGTGTAGATGTTGGACGCGCCGTTTTCCGACAGCGAGAAAATAACCGAATTACCATCCGGCGAGAAACGCGGGGCAAAGGTCATGTTGGCAAAGTCGCCCAGCACTTCCTGTCTACCCGTGTCGATGTTGAACAAGTAAACGCGCGGCCTGTTATTGTAATAGGCCATATAGGTGATCTGCTGCATGGTCGGGGAAAAACGCGGCGTCAGGACCATCGCGCGGCCATCCGACAGCACGCGATTGTTTTCACCGTCCTGATCCATAATAGCCAAACGCTTGGTGCGGTTGTTGGCGGGCCCTGTTTCCGCGACATAAACAACGCGCGTGTCGAAATAACCGTCTTCACCTGTGATGCGCTTGTAAATCGCGTCGGCGACAATATGCGCTACGCGGCGCCAGTTGCTGGGTATCGTAAAGTAAGCCAGACCGGTCATTTGCTGTTCGGCGAACACGTCCCACAGGCGGAATTCAACCTTCAGACGGCCATCGCTTTGTGTCTCCATCTTGCCGACGACCAGCGCCTGCGCGTTCAAAACGCGCCAGTCGGCAAAGTGCGGTGAAACCAAAAGAGAATCCGCATCCTGCACGAATGACTTTGGGTCTACCGCGCTGAAAAGGCCGGAGCGGACCAGGTCATTACTGACCACCTGCGCGATATCGCGGCCATATTGCGATTCATTGCCCGTTGAACCAAAGAAAGCGGGAATGGCGATGGGCATCGGCTCTGTCACGCCATGCGTGATGTCGATTTTCAGGTCGGCATGTGCCGGGGCCGTTGTGGTGCAGATAAGCGTGAAGGCGAGTGCCAGAATACGAAGGGCCGAGGGGCGAAGGCTGAATGTCATGGTTGTGTGTCTCCTCAGAGCAGGTCGCGCGGGTCAAAGGTGAAGTCGATACGTTTCCATTGTTCGTATTTGCCGTCCGGCAGCGCGAGCGGCGTGCATTTCGGATTATTCAGTACGGCGCGCACGGCGGCATCTGCCGCTGCGCGGAAAAAAGAATCCGTGTTGTAGCGGCCCTTGTCAACAATCTCGGCATTGCGCGCGGTTTTGTCGGGGTTCACCTCGATGATGACCTCAACCACCAGATTATGCGCGTCGCGCGCGCCAATTGGCGGGTTCCAGCAATTCGATATCTGACGGCGCAGCAAATCTTCCTCGGTGATCGATAAACGGTCGGAAACCGAAGCGGCGGGGCTGGGTGATGGTGTCGTGACTTGCTTCGCATCCGGCTTGGTGTCTGTGTTTTTGGGCGCTTCGGTCTGTTTCTTGTTTTCAAGATTTTTCAGCAATTTATCGAACGCGGCGGTTTGCTGCGGCTTGGGCGGTTCCGGCGGTTTTGGTTTTTCCTGCGGCTTGGGCGCGGCCTTTAACGACTCGGCCTGATCCTGCGGCTTGGTGGGCTCAGCCGGCTTGGGCGGGGTCGGTGGTTGCGGTGGCGTCGGCTGCGGCGGAGTCGGCTTTACAACTTCTTCGGGTTTTGGCTGCGGCTTGGGCGGTTCCGGCGCCGGGGGTTTCTGCTCCGGTTCCTGCAAACGCGTGTTGGTGATGTCGGCAATCTCAACAATCGTGAACGGTACGGGTTCATGATGTTCGGGCAGTGGCGGCAGCAAATGTGGCAGACCGAAATACATGATCAGTAAAAACAGAATATGCGCCGCCGCAGAAACGGCGATGTACTGCTTCAGCGATTCATCGTTAACAGTGGTCGGTTTCGGCGCCATTATAACCTTTAACGTCGGCCATCTGATTTAGGCAGTTCGGCGACCAACGCCACCTTGTTATAACCGGCGGCGCTGATGGTCCCCATGACTTCCATAATGCGGCCATAGCTGATGCCCTTGTCACCGCGCACGAAAATGCGCGAATCTGGATTGGCGCCCGTGATCGCTTTCAGCTTTGGCACCAGATCATTCAGCTCCATCTGCTTTTCCTGCAGATAAACCTTGCCTGCCGCGTCCACGCTGATAACCAGCGGTTCTTTGTCCTGGCTCAGGGAACGCGCCTGCGTTTTCGGCAGGTCCAACGGCACGGCAACCGTCATCAGGGGGGCGGTCACCATAAAGACGACCAGCAGCACCAGCATAACGTCGACAAAAGGTGTGACATTGATATCGGCAACCGGTCTTGTGTAACGGCGACCGCGACGGCCTCCGCCACCGGTTGGCATCATTTGCGCCGCCATGTTGCCTCTCCGTCACGTGTGGTCGCGGGGCCTTGCTCGGCACGCTGTTCTTCGACATTGCGCGACAATGTCGCGACGAAATCATTGGCGAAGTTATCAAGACGCGAGCCATAACGGTTAATCTCGGTTGAAAATTTGTTGAACGCCGTTGTCGCCGGGATGGCGGCCACCAGACCGACTGCGGTCGCCAGCAACGCTTCGGCAATGCCGGGGGCCACAACGGCCAGACTGGTGTTCTGCGCCTGCGCGATGCCGATAAAGCTGTGCATAATGCCCCACACCGTGCCGAACAGGCCGATAAAGGGTGCAACCGAACCGACGGACGCCAAAAAAGTCATCCATGTTTCGATCATCGCCATTTCGCGGCCGATGGTGACCTGCAAAATGCGGTCAACGCGTGCCACGACGGTGCCGCGACTGGCTGGGTTGGCGAACAACCCTTTGTCGTTTGCGGAACGCCATTCCTTCATGCCCGCCACAAAAACCGCCTGCATCGGGTCGGCGGGGCGTTTGATTTTGTCATAAAGCTGGTCGAGTGACCCCGCGGCCCAGAACCGCTCTTCGAAATAGGCGGCGCGTTCTTTCAGGCGGCCCAGCTTAAGGATTTTGTCGAAGATAATCGCCCAGGTGACGATCGAGATCGTCAGCAACGCGGTGATGATGGTCTTGCCGATCCAGTCGGCATGCATGAAAAGACCCGTCAGCGACATATCGACAACGGCGACGGAACCGGCCAGTTGGACGGAATTAACGGCGGCTACAGCTTGGGCATCCATGATGGGTGGCTTCTCCCTGCAAGGGTCAGTGATTCGGTTAATCGGACAAAACTATGTTTAACGGGCGGTGCGCGGGTACCGCAACCCCGAATTGTGGCATCAGGCCCCAAAAATCTGGCGTAATTGAGGCGGCACGCGTATGGGGCGGCCCTTGGCGTTAATGGTTACGCAGACCACCTTCAGGGCGGCCAGAACGGTTTTATCGCGCTCGATCAACTGTTCAAAGGTGATGCTGCTATTGCCGATATTCTCCAGCGTGCAGGTGGCGGTTATCTTGTCATCCAGAAAGCCGGGGTTGCGGTAATCAATTTCGATATGTTTGACCACGAACTGGATATGCAAATCTTCCTGCACGCGCCGTGGGGGCCAGCCGATGGCGTGCAGCCAGCTGGTCCGCGCGCGCTCGGCAAATTTCAGGAAATTGGCGTGGTAAACAATGCCGCCCGCGTCCGTATCCTCGTAATAAACCTGAATGGGCAGGGCAAAGGTGCGCGCGGCTTTAGTCATCCTCGCCCTCATCGCTGGTGGGGGCGAGCATATCACCCTGCCTGTCGGTCGGACAGGAAAGGCCGAGATAGCTATACCCGGCTGCCGTCAGCATGCGCCCGCGCGGCGTGCGTTGCAGAAGGCCCTGCTGAATCAGATAGGGTTCAATGACTTCCTCCAGTACGTCGCGCTGTTCGGAAAGCGCGGCGCCCAGCGTTTCAACGCCGACCGGGCCGCCCGCGTAATGTGACGCGATCATGCCCAGATAACGCCTGTCCATGGCGTCAAAACCCATGCGGTCGACCTCCAGACGGTTCAGCGCGTCATCGGCGGCCTTCGCATCAATCTGCTTGTGGCCTGCCACCAGCGCAAAGTCGCGCACACGGCGCAACAACCGGCCTGCCACACGCGGCGTGCCACGCGCGCGGCGCGCAACTTCCATGGCACCGTCGGATGTCAGCGGCATATCCAGTTTGGCTGCGGCGCGTTGCATGATGTGTTGCAGTTCCTCGGACGTATAGAATTGCAGGCGCAGCGGTATGCCGAACCGTTCGCGCAGCGGGCGGGTGATCAGGCCGCTGCGCGTTGTGGCGCCAATCAACGTAAAGGGCGGCAAATCAATACGCACCGAACGCGCGGCCGGGCCTTCGCCGATCATCAGGTCCAGTTGGAAATCTTCCATCGCCGGATACAGGACTTCTTCGACCGCCGGGTTCAGGCGGTGAATTTCGTCGATAAACAGAACGTCATGCGGCTGCAAATTGGTCAGAAGGGCGGCCAGATCGCCTGCGCGGGCAATGACGGGGCCGGATGTTGCGCGGAAATTGACACCCAGTTCGCGCGCCACAATCTGCGCCAATGTGGTTTTGCCTAAACCCGGCGGACCGAATAATAGGACATGGTCCAGCGCCTGCTGGCGTTGTTTGGCCGCGCCGATAAAGACATTCAGGTTTTCACGCAACGCAGCCTGACCGATAAAATCCCCCAGCGTTTGCGGGCGCAGGGCGACATCGGGCGCTTCGCCGGGCATGGCTTCGCGCTGGATCAGGCGTTCGGCTGTGGCGGATGCTACACTCATGCCGCATGATCCCGTTTGCTAAGGGCGGCCAGGCTTTGGCGGATCAGCGCATCCAGCGTGATTTGCGGTTGCTCGCGCGCCAGCGTGGCGACGACACCGAACGCCTCAGCCCGCTTGTACCCCAGATTAATCAGCGCAGACAGCGCATCACCTGCAATGCCGCCTGCGGCGGGTGCCGTCGTCCCTGCGCCGTCCGGCAAAGCGGCGGCTGCATGGGCAAACGAAGGCGCTTTATCTTTCAATTCGGTGACGATGCGCAGCGCGAGCTTCGGCCCGACACCATCCGCACGGGACAGGGCGGCCTTGTCTTGCGCGGCAATGGCGTTCGTCAATTCCTGATGCGCCAAAATGCCCAGAATAGACAGGGCAACTTTGGCCCCCACACCCTGCACCGTGGTCAACAGGCGGAACCAGTCTTGCTCTTCATGCGACACAAATCCGTACAGGTTGATGGCGTCCTCGCGCACATGGGTTTCGATGGCCAGAGACAGCGCGTCACCCGCGCGGCCTGCGGCGGCCAAAGTGCGCGCCGAACACGCGACCACGTAACCAACCCCGTTCACATCCAAAATCAGATGCGAACCCGAAACACTGTCTATTCTGCCCGTCAGTTTACCGATCATCTGATTCTTTTAGCGCAAAAGCGGGTCTGCGGCTACCGGTGATGCGCATGGGCAATCGCAACGGCCAGGGCGTCCGCCGCGTCGGCAGGCAGGGCCTTTGTACCGGTGCTTTGGGCTATCCCGGGCAACAGAATGCGGATCATAGCCTGCACCTGCTTTTTGTCGGCATGGCCATAGCCGGTAACCGATTGTTTGATGCGGTTTGCGGCATATTCGGCCACGGATAACCCCGCTTCGGCCAACACCAGCATGGCGGCACCCCGTGCCTGCCCCAGTTTCAACGCGGCCTGACCGTCTTTGTTGACAAAGGTCTCCTCAATCGCGGCATCGTCGGGTCGGTGGGTTTCCAGAATTTGGCGCAGTTCCTGTGCCAACTGGCGCAGCCGCTCGGCCATGGGCCCCTCGGTCGGCGGGTTGATGCGCCCTGCGGCGATAAAAGACAGACGGTTGCCGCTTTGCTGGATAATACCCCAGCCGGTATGCCTCAGGCCGGGGTCGATACCAATGATGGAAGTGCCACGAATCATAAAGGGCAGCCTAGCATGGGCCGCCCTTTAGTCCTAGGAACCGACCGTCGTTACTTGACGGTGATGGCCATCTTCATCTTGGGGTGAATGGCGCAACGGGCCTTGTATTCGCCTTTTTGCGTCAGGGTGGATTTGATTTCCTGCCCCGGCTTTTGCAAGCCCTTGTCATCCACGTCGCCGTCGCTGTTCACAATTTGAATATTGTGCGTCACGTCGTCGGCGTTTTTAAAAATAATCGTATCGCCCGAGTTTAGAGATAGTGAATCAACGTCAAACGTAGTGTGTGACTGCGTCACGGTTGTATCGGCTGCGTAGGCTATGCCTGTTATCGCGGCAAAACCAAGGCATGTAATCAGGAAACGCTTCATAGGGATACTCCGTGGTTCGGGTTATTGTGCGGCACCGGCGTTGTGCTGAAGGGCGGGGACCAACGGTGCCAGCGCAATAACCATGTTGGCAAACAACACGTTATTATCTGACGCATTCTTGGACGTTCCGTTAAACCGTGTATAGGCGGTGTATTCCAACGCCAAACGCATATTGCCCCAGTTGAACGATGAATCCGGTTTGCCGAACGGCACATAGGCCAGATCCATGGTGAACCCTTCGCTGGCCGGGCTGCCGTTATTATTCGGGTCGCCTGTCTGGTTCTGGTAGAGCGTCGCATCGCGCGAACCTGTTGTCCTGAAATAACCGACGGTCGGTACAATCGTGTCATCGATTGTGTAGGTCACGTCTGCCTTCAGGGTATTCAGGTAATCGGTGGGGTTGTCGCTCTGGCTCAGCGCGTTAGACGCATCCAGATATTGCTTTTCATGGATGAAGTTACCATGCAGTGACCACATGTTGTGCATGTCGGCCATATACTGGTAATTCGCTTCAAAGCCATAATCGGCAACGCGGTCACGCAGGCCCGTTGTCTGGTCGCCACCCGGCTGACGCTCGGCATAGGCGCCATAGGTGCCGAACTGGACATACTGCTGGTGATGATCGAACTCATGTTCGACGGCCAGATGCCAGAAGGGGATGGGGCTGACATACGTATCGCTTTGCGGGTTGCCGACCGCCTGGTCCAGATTATGGCTCAGCGGCGCATAGACGGTAGTTTCGGCATACAGCAAGTCGTTCCACGACAGGTACAGACCCGACCCGAAGATTTGGCCGTTCAGACTGTCATCGAACAAGGTGCCTGCCGCAGGGCTGTTCGCGATGCGTGATGTGTTATAGGGGAAGTTGTTGGGCGGTGTGGAATTCCAAATGCTGGTATTGCCCAACTGGTTGCTGAACAAAATGCCGGCCACATAATCTTCGCCGAACATTTCGCCGGTCCAGGCATGACGCGCATCCATCGCGTCCCAGAAGAAGGCGCGGTTGGCGCCGTCATAACTGACTTCCTGAATGGCGCCCCATGTGGGGGTGATGCGGCCGCCGAAATAAGCGGCGACCTGATCCAACGAGAAATTGCTGTTCGGGCCATAACCGACACCGCCGGGTGTCTGGTCTTTGTTCGTCTGGTTGAATGAGGTCCAAAGCGAAGTCGTCAAACGCTGTGACCAATCATTATTCTTGGGGTCTTCTGCGGCGACATAGCCGTACAGCTTGAAGGCGCGGCCATAGGGTTTCAATTGCGGGCCGAAAGCGCCGACATGGCAGGCTGAGCAGGGCTGGTTGGTTTGTGCCGCAAAGCTTGGGATAGCCATGGCGTTATGGGCACTGAACAACAAAACGGCGGCGGTTGTAACCGCAAATAATTGGCGGAGCAGGGATTTCATGAGAGTGCACCATCAGGGGGGAAGAAGGTAACGATAAACTACCCACCAAACCCACAATGGGTCAAGATGCGAATCGTTCTTAGTTACTATTTTCTTAGCGGCTTTGCAAAAATACCACTTCGTCGGGTGTTGAAGAACGCCCTAGCGCCGTGTTTCTGTCGGGAAAGCGACCAAATTGCTGGATAATTTCGAAATGCCGCTCGGCCAGATCCAGCCATTCCGACTCTTTGGCACGTTCGCGGATATAGAACAGCGCAAGCCGCTGATCGCCTATCTCCTCTGAATGCAGAAAAGGTAGATAAAAGAACAACTTAAACTGCTTGTCGATGCGGTCATCAAAGTGGTTGATGATGGCGGTGCGCGCCAGTTCCAACGCGTCATCCTGCGTTTCAAAGGCACGGGATGTGCCACGAAACATGCGCAGCGGAAACTCGCCCAACAACAAAACCAGCGCCAGCATACCAATTGGCGTTGTTTCCCATGTTACCAATTTTTGCGCGGCGGCGTCGGTATGCAACTTCTCAAAGCGCTCGCGCACCATGACGTCCAGACGTTCGTCGCGTACAAACCAGTTGCTGCGGCCAACTTCCAGAAACCAGAAATTCAGGACATCTTCGGGAGATAATTCCATGACCGAACGAAACATGCTGTAACAGGGGGAACACCACCCTACGCGCGAGGCGTGAAGAGTTGGTTAATCCTTTTCAAAATCAAATAAAACCCACTTTTCGTGTCGTTGAACACGGTTATTCAGTAACCGTTAAGTATAGTCGGTAACTATGGTGTGATGGTTTTTGATGTGGAGCCGGCATGGCTCAAAAGTTTGTTGGGTGGTGGGCGTTTTATAATCAACCAAATCACATGATGAGGAGATAACAATGAGACGTGATGATTTAAGAGCGGCCACTGTTCCAGCTGGGAATGGGTTGTTACAGGCTGGCGCAGAAATGGGTGCCGGCATTGTTGGAAAAGCCGTGGTGACAAGTCAGGCTACGCTTGGTCCGCCATTAGCTGCGACAGCTAAACCCGGTGGTGATTTGAAGGGAAGACTGCAGGGAAACCGCGTCGGGGGCGTGCTAAACACGCCAAGCCGCAAATGTCGGACAACGGTTACACCTTGAGTAAAGCCCTGAGCAGGAAGGCTTTAGTGTAAATCCTTCCACACCTTGCGCTTCACGCCATACATAATGGCGGCAAAGGCGAGGAGGAACAGAACGGCCTTCAGGCCCATCTGCTTGCGTTCTTCCATGTTGGGTTCTGATGCCCAGGCCAGGAACTGAACGACATCGCGTGCTTCCTGATCCACGGTTGCCTTGGTGCCGTCGGCAAAGGTGACGGCGTCATCCTTCAGCGGTGCCGGCATGGCAATCTGGTGGCCCGGGAAGTACGGGTTGTAATACATGCCCTTCGCAATATTCTCTTCGGGCGGCGGCGTCAGACCAAAGCCTGTCAGCAGCGAATAGACGTAATTTTCATTGTTATGACGTGCCTTGATGATCAAGGACAGGTCGGGCGGCAACGCGCCGCCATTGGCTGCGCGCGCGGCCTGGTCATTCGGGAACGGACCGACAAAATGGTCGGACGGACGTGCGGGGCGCTGGTACATTTCACCCTGATCGTTCGGGCCGTCTGTGACTTGATAGTCGGCGGCGATGGCCTTGATTTCCGGTTCGCTAAAGCCCAAGTCGGCCAGATTGCGGTAGGACAGCAGCTTCAGAGAATGACAAACGGCGCAGACCTGCTTGTAGACCTGAAACCCGCGTTGCAGGGCGGCGCGGTCATAGGTGCCAAAGGCGCCCGTTTGCGGCCAACCGGCTGAGGGTTCATGCGGCGGCGTGACGCCTTCGCTGGCATGCGCGGGCAGGGCAATGGCTGTTGCCAGAAGGGCAGCCAGAACGGAACGGGAAAGCAAAGAACGGGACATCACCGGCTCCTCAGGATTTTTTCAAAACGGCTTCCGAAATGCTGTTCGGCAGCGGCAGGGTTTTCTCAAAGCGCGGCAGCAGGGGCAACGCGATCAGGAAGAACACGAAGTACAGCGCCGTCGCGATCTGACCGATCACGATGTAAAGTCCTTCGGGTGGTTTGGAACCGATGAAGCCGAGCACGATGCAATCCAGCATGAACAACCAGAAAGCGACGCGGTACATTGGGCGGAACAAGGCTGAACGCACGGGCGAACGGTCCAGCCACGGCATCAGCAAGATCATCGCAACCGCGCCGAACATCAACAAGACGCCGCCCAGCTTGGACGAGATCAGCACCACATGCGTGAACGGAATGTGGATGTCGACCGTAAACGCGCGCAAGATAGCGTAGAAGGGCAGGAAATACCATTCCGGCACAATATGCGCGGGCGTGGCCATCGGGTTGGCCGGGATGTAATTGTCCGGGTGACCCAGATAGTTCGGGTTATAGAACACGATCAACGCGTAGAAGATCAAAAACACCGTCAGGCCGAAAACATCCTTGCTGGTGTAGTAAGGGTGGAACGGGATCGTGTCTTTTTCGGTCTTGGGTTCAACGCCCAGCGGGTTGTTGGAACCGCAGACATGCAGGGCCGCCACGTGCAGGAACGCCACCGCAAAGATGACGAAAGGCAGCAGGTAATGCAGGGCAAAGAAACGATTCAGCGTCGGGTTGTCGACCGAGAAACCGCCCCACAGCCAGGTGACGATCTTGTCGCCAACGAACGGAATGGCTGAGAACAGGTTGGTGATGACGGTGGCACCCCAGAAGCTCATCTGGCCCCACGGCAGCACATAGCCCATGAACGCAGTCGCCATCATCAGCAGGAGGATGATAACCCCAAAGATCCACAGCAATTCGCGTGGCTTCTTGTATGAACCATAGAACATGCCGCGGAAAATATGGACATAGACGACGATGAAGAACATCGACGCGCCGTTGGCGTGCAAATAACGCATCAACCAGCCGTAATTCACGTCGCGCATAATGCGTTCGACCGAGGCAAAGGCATGGTCCGTGGACGGCGTGTATTCCATGGCCAGGAAAATGCCGGTGGCGACCATCGCGATCAGCATAAACAGCGACAGTGCGCCGAAATTCCACAAATAGTTGAAATTGCGCGGTGTCGGGAAAGCGCCATATTCGCGCTGCATCAGCGTGAAGACGGGCAGTCTTTCGTCAATCCAGTCGATCACAGGATTCTTGAATGGGGTACGTGTGCCGTGTGCCATGATGTTTACCGTGTCTGTGGGCCTTAGCCGATTTTGATTTTGTTATTGTCGGTGAAGGTATAGGGCGGGATTTCCAGATTCTTGGGCGCCGGGCCTTTGCGGATGCGGCCCGAGCTGTCGTACTGCGAACCGTGGCAGGGGCAGAACCAGCCATCAAATTCGCCATGCGGGTCGGTCGGCTTTTGGCCCAGCGGCACGCAACCCAAATGGGTGCAAACACCCACCATAATCAGCCATTCCGGCATATCTTTGCCGTTGAATTTCGACTGTTTAACGCGGTCCTGGTCGCTTTGCGGATCTTTCAGGTCGGCGTCCGTTGCGGCGCGCGCTTCGTCAATTTCCTTTTGCGTGCGGCGGCGGATGAAAACCGGCTTGCCGCGCCACACGACCGTGATCGCCTGCCCTTCCTTGACGTTGGACAGGTCAACTTCGGTTGTCGCCATCGCCAGCGTATCGGCGGCGGGGTTCATGCTCTGTACCAACGGCCAGGCGACCGATGCCGCACCGACGGCGCCCATGGCGCCCGCTGTCAGGGTCAGAAAATCGCGGCGGGTAGAACCGTCTTCGTGATTATGTTCAGATGGACACCCATGGTGGCCCTTGCAGCCCTGGTCGGCAGAGGAAGACATGCAACACCTTTGTAACGTAAGTCTTTAGGAATACTAATCAGCGCCGCAATCTACGCCAATATGCGGGAATGTCAAATGCCTTGCCGGACTCAAGACAGGGGGTTTCCTCATGGAATCATTGTCAGTTGTCACGACTGCGGCTATAACCCGCGTGTCTTGAGGGATGTGCCGAATTCACCCCAAACCCTTTTTGTGGAGGCTGTGATGAAGGAATGGCAGGAAAGAGCATTAGGCGCATCGATAGGTGTTGGCGTCTCGGTGATTTTTGGTCTTGCGGCTGGCTTTCTGCTTGGTCACGGCGCGTTCGCCTTAACGGCCGCCGGTGCGGCGATGATGGTAGGTGGTGTGGGTTCGTTTCTCTATGGCGGGCTGTCCATCATAACCATGGACCCGAACACAGAGCTTTACAGTGGCCTCATGTGGGCTGGTGTGGCGATGGCCGCAATCGGTGCTCTTGGCCTTGCGGCTGGACTTCATTATCTGCCCGCCTTTGGCGGACCAATAATGCGATAATATTATAATAAAAATATCTTATAATTACAATTTTATTGTAATATAGACGACTATTTATAGCCGGATCTTATTGTGAAATGGCGCCGTATGGTGCTCTTGTATGTACACACGGAACGGCATTACGTTTCGATAATGACGGATTTGATATTTTTCCATTTTTCGCAAGAGGCATAGCATGGATATTGATTGGTATGACGTACAAGACAAAGCAAAGCATGGTTTTGGCTTTGGCCTTGGCATCGCGCCCGCCGTTGCGGCGTCTGTAATCGGAACCTCGATGATTTTGAAGTCCATGGCGCAGGCCCTCTGTTTAACCATCTGACCTTACATGAATTGATCCTGTGACGGCGTGATGATATGCCCCTGACCATGACACTGCTCCGGCTCGCCCTTTATCAACCCGACATTGCCGCCAATACGGGGGCCATGATGCGGCTTTGCGCTTGCTTGGGGGTGGCCATGGATATCATCGAACCCTGCGGCTTTCCGTTTGATGATAAACGTATGCGTCGCGCGGGCATGGATTATATCGATCATGTGACATGGCAAAGGCATCGCAGCTGGGACGATTTTCAGAAGCAAAAAGGCGTGTCGCGGCTGGTGCTGCTGACGACCAAGGCGGCCCGGCCCTATACGGAATTTTCATTTCAAAAAGGCGATATCTTGATGGTTGGCCGCGAAAGCGCAGGCGTGCCCGATGATGTGCACAATGCCGCTGCCGCGCGCGTGGTCATACCGATGGCGCCACCCATGCGTTCATTAAATGTAGCCATCAGCGCGGGTATTGTGTTATCCGAGGCTGTGCGCCAATTAGGCGCGACTATTTAAGTCATTTTAAGAATAACGCGTATGCGGATAGTGAAGAGGCAAATATGAAAAATATTGGAGCACTTTTTAGGATGGCTGCCGGGTTTGTGGTGGGGGTCGCCGCCTGGCATGTTGTTGCGGTAGCCGGTCCTGCTGCCCTTCTTCCTATGGTGGCCGTTTTTGGCCTTCTCTTAGCTGCTGCATTCGGTGTACGTGCGCTGGGACATAAAAACACGAGTGACGCATTAGGTCAGATTGGCGCCGGCATTCTGTTGGGCGGTATCGGCGCGCCCTTCCTCGCGATTGCTGCAAAAAGTGCGGGTGCCCCCGCCATCGTACGCCATCTTTTATATCCGTCCTGAATGTCTGGGAATTAGCATGGTCGCGTCAGGTGGCGCATGCTATAACCGGTTTGTGTTTCTGATCCAACAGGGCTGGTAATCATGGCGTTGCGCGTCGCTGTGCAAATGGATCCGCTTGAGCGGGTCAATGTCCATACCGACACAACCTTTCTAATGATGGAAACCGCGCAGGCGCGCGGGCATGACCTGTTTGTCTACGAAGCGCGGCATTTGTCGCTGGAAGATGGTCAGGTTTTTGCGCGCGGCCGTTCCGTGAAGGTGCAGCGCGTGGCGGGCGACCCGGCTGTTTTCGGTCCGTGGAAAACCGTCAATCTGGCGGAAGTCGATGTTGTGCTGATGCGCCAGGACCCGCCTTTTGACGTGCCCTATATCACAGCCACCTATTTACTTGAGATCGTGCATCCGCAAACGCTTGTCATCAACAACCCGTCTGCCGTCAGGGACGCGCCGGAAAAACTTTTTGCTGCGCGGTTCAAGGGGCTGCAACCGCCGACTCTTGTGACGGCGGATGTCGATGCGCTGGAAGATTTTCACAATCGTCATGGCGATGTCATCCTGAAGCCGTTGCATGGCGGTGCGGGTTCCGGCGTTGTGTGGTTGAAAGCGGGTGACCCGAATTTGAAAGCGCTGATGGAATTGCATCGCGATGCGCGGCGTGACCCGGTTGTGATGCAGGCTTATATCCCCGCCGTTACAAAGGGTGACAAGCGCATTATTCTGGTGGATGGCGAAGCCGTGGGTGCCGTCAATCGCGTGCCGGGCGAAGGCGAAGTACGTTCCAACCTGCGCGTTGGTGGTCGGGCCGAAGCCGCCGACCTGACGCCGCGCGACAAAGACATTTGCGCCATCATCGGGCCAGAGCTGAAAAAGCGCGGACTGATGTTCGTTGGCATCGACGTTATTGGCGATTACTTGACAGAGATCAATGTCACATCACCCACAGCGGCGCAGCAATTGCTGCAGTTCACGGGTGTGAACGCAGCAGCAAAATTGTTCGATGTGATAGAGGCGCGCAAGCGGTAAGAACATGACACTTTTAAAACAGAAACAGGATTTCTCCACGATGGCCGATGATCAACGCACACAGGCCGCAGCATGGTTTCGCACCCTGCGCAATGATATCTGCGCCGCGTTTGAATCGGTTGAGGATGCGCTGACGGGCGGCGAACATGGCAGCCTGCCTGCCGGGCGCTTTGAACGCAAACGCTGGCAACGCCAGACGGCGGAGCCTGATAATCTGGTGCAGGACATGGACCCCGCCGCGCCGTTGGTGAATGGTGGCGAGATTGCCCTTATGCGCGGCCGCGTGTTTGAAAAAGTCGGTGTAAATATCTCAACCGTACAGGGGCGTTTCTCGCCCGAATTTCGTGCGCAAATCCCCGGTGCTGCAGAAAGCGATGGCGTGTTTTGGGCGTCGGGCATCAGTCTGGTCGCGCATATGCGCTCACCGCTTGTGCCGGCTGTGCATATGAATACGCGCCATATTGTAACCTCACGCGGCTGGTTTGGGGGTGGTGCCGATCTGACACCAATGTTCTTTGACACGCCGGAAACGGCAGAAGACAAAGCGGATTTCCACGCGGCATTCCAAAAAGCCTGTGACATGCACGACCCTGCCTATTACCCGAAATTCAAAAAATGGTGCGATGAATATTTCTATTTGCCGCACCGGCAGGAACCGCGCGGCATCGGCGGCATTTTTTATGACTGGCTGGATGATGACTGGTCGCGCAATTTTGCCTTTACGCAGGATGTCGGACGGGCGTTCCTGAACATCTATCCGCAAATCGTTCGTCGCCGGATGCAGGCGTCCTGGACGCCTGAACAGCGCGAATATCAGTTGGTGCGGCGTGGGCGCTATGTCGAGTTTAACCTTCTGTATGACCGCGGCACCATGTTTGGCCTTAAAACCAACGGCAATACCGAAGCGATTTTGATGTCCATGCCGCCCGAAGCGAAGTGGCCATAATTTTGGCGGTTTTGCTGGGCTACTGTAGATAATTCGAGCATTCAGGCGTGGTGTGCTGTATACTCACATCCTGGAAAACGAACACTACAAGGTAAGGCTTAAGGCATGTCCAATTTTCTATCGCTCGCGCCGCAATATCTGCTGCCTTTTATCATCGTGATCAGCATCGTGGTCTTTGTCCACGAATATGGTCATTACTGGGTTGCGCGTCGCTGCGGTGTAAAAATCGAAGCTTTCTCTATCGGCTTCGGGCGCGAGATTTTCGGGTGGACCGACACACATGGCACGCGCTGGAAGGTTTGCTGGTTGCCGTTGGGCGGCTATGTGAAAATGTTCGGTGACGCCGATGCCGCCAGCACGCCTGACGCTGCCGTCAAAGGCATGACGGAAGAAGAAAAACAGGTCGCCTTCTATCATCAACCGGTTGAAAAGCGCATGGCTATTGTGGCGGCCGGGCCGGTGACGAATTACCTGTTTGCCATTCTGGTGCTGACGGTCCTGTTCATCTTTCAGGGCCAGCCCTATACGCCCACCGATGTCAGCGGCTTGCTGGATAACAGCGCAGCAACCAAGGCGGGCGTACAACTGCATGACCATATCGTCTCGGTGGATGGGCAGAAGGTGCATCGTTTTGAGGATATCAAACGCATCATTGGCCTGAATGCGGGGACGCCTGTGCCCATGGAAATCGAACGTGGCACAGAAACCCTGACTCTGACCGTGACGCCTGAAATTGTCACCATGACCGACCGTTTTGGTGGCGAACACAAACTGGGCCGCATCGGCATAACATCTGATGAATTGAAATATCGCAAATGGCCGGTCTTAAAGGCCGTCCGTCAGGCGGTTAATGAAACCATCGACCTCACAGGCAGCACGCTGCGTGCGCTCGGGCAAATGATTATGGGCTTGCGCGGAACCGAAGAATTAGGCGGTCCGCTGCGTATCGCGGAAATGTCCGGTCATGTGGCGCAGGACGGTGTCTGGGCATTGGTCTGGTTTATGGGAATCATTTCCATCAATCTGGGGCTCATCAACCTGTTCCCCGTGCCGCTTCTGGATGGCGGGCATCTGGCTTTCTATACATACGAAAAGCTGCGCGGTCAGCCCCTACACGAAAAACTGCAGGATATCGGCATGCGAGTCGGCATGGCGATGGTGTTGTCGCTGATGGTTTTTGCGACATGGAACGATCTGGTCCACTTAAAGGTTATTGCCTATATACGGGGCCTGTTCTCTTAATATCTGCGGGTGTTGCGGGATGGCCACAATAATCCTTGTCACACTGCGGGTTATTGCCTAACTTTGCCTGCCTTATGACAAAAATGGTTCCGGCATGGCCTGTGCGCATTTTCAATCACCCCGTTCCTTTATCCTGACACTGGCAACGGCCGCCCTTGTGACGACGACCGCCATGCCTGCACTGGCTCAGGGATTGGGGCCTGTCGCGGCGCCATCGACTTTTGCGCCGTCGATCGAAGCCGCAACCATAACCATCAAGGATATTCGCGTCGAAGGGGCGCAGCGTCTGGAAACGGAAACCGTTCTGTCGCATCTGTCGCTGGTCAAAGGGGATGAAGCCGATCCCGAGCGTATCGACGCATCGCTGAAATCGCTTTACGCCACGGGCCTGTTTGCCGATGCGCATATCAGCATGGTCGGTGATGTCTTGGTCGTGAATGTGACGGAAAACCCCATCATCAACCGCATTACCTACGAAGGTAATGATGCGGTGTCGAAGGATGATCTGGAAAAAGAAGTGCAGTTAAAACCGCGTCAGGTTTACACCCTGACCAAGGTGCAACGCGACGTGCAGCGCATTCTGGAAGTCTATCGCCGTTCGGGCCGTTTCGGCGCGACGGTTAACCCAAAAATTGTGAAGCTGGATCAGAACCGCGTTGATCTGGTGTTTGAAATCGACGAAGGCAAAAGAACGGGCGTGCGCAACATCGCCTTTGTCGGCAATCAAAAATTCGATGGCGATAAACTTAAGGAAACCATCAATACGCGCGAAAGCGCCTGGTGGCGCTTTTTGTCGGCGACTGATTATTACGATCCGGACCGCCTGAATTACGACAAGGAGCTGCTGCGTAAATTCTATCTGAACGAAGGTTATGTGGATTTCCGCGTTGTCTCTGCCGTGGCGGAATTGACGCCTGACCATGACGACTTTTTCCTGACCTTTACGCTGGAAGAAGGCGCCCGTTATAAAGTTGGCAAGGTCACGTTGACCAGCGCGATCAAGGGCCTGGACGCGGAAAGCCTGCGCCAATTCCTGACCTTCCACGAGGGCGATTGGTACAGCGCCGATCAGGTAGAAAAGAGCGTGACGAAGCTCACCAACATTTTGGGTGACAAGCAATACGCCTTTGTGAGCATCACACCGCAGATGGACCGTCATAAGGAAACGACGACTGTCGACCTGCATCTGGATATCAAGCAGGGTGAACGCGTCTATATCGGCCGTATCGAGATTTCCGGCAACAGCCGTACCGAAGATCAAGTTATTCGCCGCCAGATCAAACTGGCTGAAGGTGACCCGTACAACACCACGCTCATTCACAAATCCGAACAGAATTTGAAGGATCTGGGTTTCTTTGAAACAGCGAAAATCACGACTGCTGACGGGGCGCAACCAGACCGCGCCAACCTGAAGGTGGATGTGAAGGATAAGTCCACTGGCCAGGTGGCTATCGGGGCAGGTTTCTCATCAACCGACGGTCCGTTGGGTGATTTCAGCATCAGTGAACATAACTTTATGGGGCGTGGGCAGGATGCGCGCGTGGGAGCGACCATTTCTGGCCGCACCAAGCAACTGGACACCAGCTTTACCGAACCCTATTTCCTGGGGCGTGATTTGTCCGCAGGCGTGGATGCGTATCATACATCGACGAACAATCAGGATTTGAGTTCGTATGATACTAACAGCACCGGCTTCAGCCTGCGCGGCGGCTACCCGCTGTCCGAGGAACTGCGCCAACGCGTCAATTACAGCTTCCATGACGACAGTATTACAAACGTGCCTGATACGGCGTCGTTGTACATTCTGGATCAGCAGGGGACGACGGTTACCTCATCCGTCGGACAGGGCCTGACCTTTGATACACGCGACAGCAAGCTTGAACCCACGCTGGGCTATATTCTGCATCTGGATACTGATGTGGCAGGTGTCGGCGGGTCGCGTAAATGGTTCCGAGTACGCACGGGCGGTACGCAGTATTATCCGCTGGCTGAGAATTATATTCTCTCTGGGCTTGGTGAAGTTGGCAAAATCTGGGGCCTGAACGGACCGACCAAAATCAACGAACGGTTTTTCCTGGGTGGCGATACGCTGCGTGGGTTCCAATATGCCGGTCTCGGACCGCGTGACTTGACCAGCACCAATCAGGATGCGCTGGGCGGCACACAGTTCGCGCGTGGCACAATGGAATTGTCAATGCCGACGCCATTGCCGCAGGAATTGGGACTGAAGGCGCATCTGTTTGTCGATGGCGGCGTGCTGGACCATGTGGATGAGCAGCAGATTCCAGGCGATACCTTTACGCAGGACGGCAATCTGCGCCTCAGCACCGGCATTGGTATCAGTTGGGCTTCACCCTTTGGTCCTGTGCGGCTGGATTTTGCCGAACCGATCATGAAGCAGTCTTATGATAAACTGGAACATATCCATTTCAGCTTTGGCACGAATCTTTGATGCGTAAACGGATGACATCCTGTCTGGCGGCGCTTTGCGCGCTGCTGTTGCTGTCGGGGCCAGCCTGTGCCCGCGACAAGGATGAAGCCGTGAAGATTGACCCCAAAGATAGACTGCCGGTCACGATTGCGGCTATTGTCGATATGCAGCGCGTGCTGCAGGAATCGCATGCCGCCAAAAGCGTGCAAAAGCAATTGAATGCGCAGCGATCCAAATATCAGGGTGAGACTGAAAAAGAAGAAAACCAGTTGCGTAATGCCGAACAGGAACTGTCCCACGCGCGCGAGCATCTGAGCAGCGACGTCTACACTGAACGTGAACAGCAATTGCGCCAGCGGTTTTTGTCGGTTGAGCGCCATGTCTCCAGCCGACGCAGCAATCTGGATCAGGCCTATATGGCGGCCATGAAAGAGATCGAAAGCACCCTGCTGGATATCGTACAATCAACCGCACGGGGGCATGGCGCCAACATGGTGGTAACCAAACAACAAGCGTTCTGGTCTGAAAAACCGCTGGATATTACCGATGAAGTCCTGCAAAAGCTGGACAAGAAGCTACCGCAGGTCAGCGTTAACCTTTCGGCAGACACCCCCTAAACCGTCACCGCTTTGCCTGAATCCGGGTTTGTCCGCACAACCCTTGATAACAACCGGCCATCCGCGCTAAAAATACGTCTGAAACGGAGAAAAAAATGACAAAAGCAGTTCCGCCTGTTGTGAACGGGCGTATCGATATTAACGGGATTATGGCGCGCATTCCGCATCGTTACCCTATTTTGCTGATCGACGGTGTGGAAGATTTCGTTGCCGGCGAAAGCTGCACCGGCATCAAGAATGTCAGCGCCAACGAACCCATATTCCAGGGCCATTTCCCGGGTCACCCCATTATGCCGGGCGTGCTGATTGTCGAAGCGATGGCGCAGACCTCCGCGACGCTTGTCGTCGCGTCGATGGATGACGTGACCTGTGACACGCATGTCGTTTATTTCATGACCATTGAAAACGCGCGGTTTCGCAAACCCGTTTTGCCGGGCGACCAGTTGCGCATGAAGGTCAGGAAACAACGCGCGCGCAGCTCTGTCTGGCGTTTTAAGGGCGAAGCCTTTGTCGGTAATGCGCTGGTGGCCGAAGCGGTTTTCTCCGCCATGCTCGTGCCACGCGACGAAGACGAGGCCGACGCTGATTAACAGGGCGTAACAAGCAGTCACTTTTCTTGATTTGCCCAAAGACCGCCCCGTTTCTAGCATCCCGCCTGTAACCTTTTGAACGAGCATTATAAATGGCCACGCACATACACCCGACCGCCCTTGTCGATCCTGCCGCCCGTCTGGGCGCTGACGTGCAGGTCGGTCCCTATTGCGTTGTAGGCGCGCAGGTTGAACTGGGGGACCGCGTCAAACTGGTTTCCCATGTGGTGGTCGAAGGCTGCACGCGCATCGGTGCAGGCACAACGGTTTATCCCTTTGCCTCGCTTGGCCACCCGCCGCAGGATTTGAAATTCAAGGGCGAACCCTCGACGCTCGAGATCGGTGCTAACAACCAGATCCGCGAGTATGTAACCATGAATCCGGGCACCGAGGGTGGTGGCATGATTACGCGCGTCGGCGATAACGGCCTGTTCATGATGTCAACGCACGTCGCGCATGACTGCCATGTCGGTAACAATGTCGTGCTGGCGAACAATGCCACGCTTGCGGGCCATGTGACGGTCGGTGACTATGTGATCGTGGGTGGCCTGTCGGCTGTGCACCAGTTTGTGCGCATCGGGTCTTACGCAATTATCGGCGGCATGTCCGGTGTCGAAAGCGATGTGATTCCGTTTGGCCTTGTTAAGGGCGAACGTGCGCATCTGGCAGGGCTCAATCTGGTTGGTCTGGAGCGCCGCGGCTTTAGCCGTGATGACGTGAAGGCGCTGCGCGCGGCCTATCGCATGTTGTTCGCCCCCGAAGGCACTTTGTCAGAACGTCTGGAAGAGACCGCACAGCATTATCAGGCGCAGCAACAGGTCGGCCGGATTGTCGAATTTATCCGCGGCGGGTCCAGTCGCCCGCTTTGCCAACCGAAAATCGAAGAAGAATAAGCGCTCGCTTATTCGCCGGGTTGATCCGTTTCATCCGCGCTTGCGACCTTGATGCCATCAGCGGCGGCTTCACGTCCGGGACGGTTGTTGCCGGGTTTTGCATCGTAATGCGGCCATTCGCCACGCGCCAATTGTTCCAGTGATTGCAACGGTTGTTTCAGGCGCGTGCGGTACATCCAGTATTGGATCAACACTTGTTGGACATAGTCGCGGGTTTCGCGCACGGGCATGCTTTCCAGAAACAGCAGCGGATCTTTTTGTTCGTTCAGGTCGAACCAGCGGCTGAGGCGTGCCGGACCGCTGTTATACGCCGCCAGCAGATACAAAAGATTGTCGCCGATATGCGGCTGCGCGGCGAGGCGTTGCACATAATCCTGACCCAGCGCCAGATTAATGGACGGATCCATCAGCGAACGCGGGCAATCATCCGAGTCGCCCAGCTTGATGTTCTGCATGGCGCTGGATGCGCTCTTGCTAGCGACCAGACGCGCGGTGTCGGGCATCAATTGCATCAGGCCGCAGGCGCCACGTTCGCTGACCGCCGTCGGGTCAAACTGCGATTCATGGCGCACCAGCGCATACATCAGGGCGCGTTCGATGGTGAAGCCCATTGCCGGTTGCCATGGCGGCAGGGGGTACAGGGCCGCATCATAAGCCTTGCCATTGTCATTAACTGCGAGGCCGCCCAGACGCAGGGTTAGGGACGGCATATGTGCGGCTTCTGACAGCGCCAGCATGGCTTCCTGAATGCGGCGCTGGCCTTGCAGCGGCATTGTGTTCAATTCGGTCGCAGCCATGTCGTTCTGGCCGATCTGGATCAACGCCATAGCGCGTCTGCCCGCCGGAATGGCTTCCATGGTGGCCAGATGCGTGCCGCTCCAGCCGGGCATACGGCCTGCCCAGTCTTCCTTCGGCGTGTGGCCCATCAGGTGCAGCGCCAGAATACCATAGAAACTGTGCTGATATTGGGCTGCCTGACGCAGCCAGTCATAGGCCTGACCATTGTCGTTGTTACGCTTGTGCGCGCGGTATGCCCAGAAAGCAGCCGTCGCGCGGTCGCCTTCCGGCAGACCCGTTTGTGACGCCAGACGCGTGAAGTGTGTGGCCGCCGCAGGCATATCGCCAAGGCTCCAGTAAGACAGCGCCTCGATCCACTGCATCTGCGGCAGCAGCATATGCGCTGTGTCCTGTTGCTCCATATCGGTCAACAGGCGCAGGGCGGCGTTCGGTTGGTGGTTGTAGAAATAATTGGCGGCAATCTTGCCGGTCAGCGCCATATATTGCGCGGGCTCAAAAACATTTTGCAGGCCCGCTTCGTGTAACAGGGATTCGGCCTTAGCGGCGTCATCATCGTGCAGGGCATGTTCGATGGCGCGGATCTGCTTTTTAACGGCAGGCATCGTTTTGGCGGTCATCAGGTCCGCATCACTACGGAAACCGGTGGTGGCAAATCCTGCGGCCGACAAATGACCCCAATCGCCGCTGGACCATGCGCTGTTGCTGGCCGGGTTGGCCAGATTGGCGCGTGTCACACCGGGCAGATGGCTGGCTTTGCTGTACAGGGCGGCGGCCTGCGGCAGGTCACCAAATTGTTTGAGCCACAAATTATATTCGGTCAGGCTGGCGCCGCGGCCTTCATAAATGCCGGCCAGGACATAACCCTGCAAACGCTTATCACCGATCTGACCCAACAGGGCGCTGGCCTTGTTCCAGTCCTTTTGGTCGATGGCTTTAAAGGCGGCGCGATACAATTCTTCGTCAACGGGCGACAGTACCTGCATAGCCGGGCGTGTTGACACGTCCTTGGCGCCTGCAATTTGTTTCGGGTTCGTATCCTTATGCGCGCCATCATTGGCCGCCTGACCCACAGGCGTACCCAGACTAAAGCAAAAAAGTGTCGTGGCGATTAAACGCTGCCCAGTAATTCTCCGGCCTTTGCGCGGAGTCCCGTTCGGACGGGGGGCGGCGATATAAGGCGCCTTACTCATACCTAACATAGCGGGCCTGTGTTAGGCGGCTTGGGTCGGTAGGGCAAGCAAAATCGGACTTTTGGCCTGTTAATAAAGATTTATTCTTTATTTTTCAATAAGTTAAGTTTTTTAATTCTCTCTTTGAGACTCAGTAAATCGCCCCACGCCTGTCTTTTGGAAGATGGTTGGCGTAGCAAATAGGCCGGGTGATAGATAGGCAGACAAGGGATGGCATGCGTTCCGCCAAAGCCGGGCGGCGGGGCATAATCGACCCATTTGCCGCGCAGGCGCGTGATGCCATCCTTTGTACGCAGCAGGGTTTTGGCCGCCACACCGCCCAACAGGACGATGATCTCCGGCTTGATCAGGGCTATGTGCCGTTCGACAAAAGGCAGGCAGGCTGCCAGTTCGGCATCGGTCGGCGAGCGGTTGCCGGGTGGTCGCCAGAACAAGACGTTACTTATATACACATTCTCGGTACGGCTGAGGCCGATCGATTCTAGCATCCGGTCCAATAATTGCCCGCTGACGCCGACAAAGGGTTTACCCTGCCGGTCTTCGTCTTCGCCGGGCGCCTCGCCGATTAGCATGATCCTGGCTGCCGGATTGCCATCCGAGAAAACCAGATTGATGGCCGTTTGCTTGAGTGGACAGCCATCAAAAGCGGCGATTTCGGCCCGTAATTCATCAATATTCTGGGCGCTGACCTTGGGCATCATGGGTTGCGGCGCTGATTTTACAGGCGTATCTGCCTGTTCCATCAAGCCCTTAAGGGCCTCGCTGGGCTTGGTCGTATCGGCTGCCGTCTTTTTTGCAGGTGCCGTGACGGGGCCTGTGGTGGTGGGTTTGGCCGTCTGGCGTAGGCTGTCCTGCCTCCAATGCTGGAGGCCGGGAACCTCTCCTATCGCTTCATCCACGCCTATGGCGGCCTGCAAATCCAGCAGGGCAAGGGCGTCATAGGGGCTGTGCGGCGCGTCATTCATAGGACTTTTGTAGCAAAGGCAAGCCCATGAAAAAAGTACAGAAAAACATGTTCTTGCTCTTGCCCCGATGGCCCCCGTCTGCTATTCGATCCGCGCCTGAAAGGGCTATGACTTTAACCCTGTTTATGGACGTCCTTTTGTCAGAAAACACGCAACAGAATGCCTCCGCGATGCCGGTTTCCGGCCCCGAAGCGATTTTGGCGCGCCGTTACGCCCTGGCCCTTTATGCGCTGGCCGAAGAAAAGGGTCAGTTGGAAGCGGTCGCGGCTGACATCGCCCAGCTACGCCCTGTTTTGGGTGACGATGCGACTTTTGACCGTCTGGCACACGATCCGCGCCTTAATGCCCAGCAACGTACGCAGGCCATGCAGGCCATCGCCACGGGTGCGGGCGTACAAAAAACCACCCAGGATTTTCTGGGCCTGATGGCCCTAAACCGCCGCCTTGCCCTGCTGCTGCCTGCCATGGACGCTTTTCTGGCCGAACGCGCCGCGCGTTTGGGCGAACATCTGGCCATCGTAACCGTCGCGCGCGCTTTGTCGCCACAGCAACAAAATGACCTAACCAACCGCCTGTCGCAGATTGTGGGCGGTAAGGTCCGTCTGCAATTGACCGAAGACGCCAGCCTGCTGGGCGGTCTGACGGTGCGCATCGGCTCCAAGCTGATGGACGCCTCGGTCAAAAGCAAACTTCTGCGCCTGACGCGCCAACTGCAAACAACATCACTCGTGACTAAGGGAGCCGCCTAATATGGATATTCGCGCATCTGAAATTTCTTCTGTTCTGAAGAAAGAAATCGCCAATTTTGGCGCGATGGCCGAAGTGGCCGAAGTCGGTCAGGTTCTGTCGATCGGCGACGGTGTCGCCCGCGTCTATGGCCTTGATAATGTCCGCGCCGGTGAAATGGTTGAATTTCAGAACGGCGTTCAGGGTATGGCCCTCAATCTGGAATCCGACAATGTCGGCGTCGTCGTGTTCGGTGATGACCGCTCGATCCGCGAAGGCGATATGGTCAAGCGTACCGGCAGCATCGTCGAAGTACCCGTGGGCCGTGGCCTGCTGGGTCGCGTCGTTGACGGCCTCGGCAACCCGATCGACGGCAAGGGTCCCCTGACCGATGTCACCATGACCCGCGTTGAAGTCAAGGCACCGGGCATCATTCCACGTAAGTCGGTCGGTGAACCGATGCAGACGGGTTTGAAGGCGATCGACTCGCTGGTGCCGATTGGCCGCGGTCAGCGCGAACTGATCATCGGCGACCGCCAGACCGGCAAAACGGCGGTGGCGCTCGACACCTTTATCAATCAGAAGGCCGCGCACGAAGCAGGCGACGAATCCAAGAAACTGTACTGCATCTATGTCGCCGTCGGTCAGAAGCGTTCGACCGTGGCGCAGATCGTCAAGACACTGCAGGATGCGGGCGCTCTGGAATACTCGATCGTCGTCGCCGCGACCGCGTCGGAACCGGCGCCGCTGCAATTCCTGGCCCCCTATACGGGCTGCGCCATGGGCGAATTTTTCCGCGACAACGGCATGCATGCGCTGATCGTTTATGACGATTTGTCCAAGCAGGCGGTTGCCTATCGTCAGATGTCGCTGTTGTTGCGCCGCCCGCCGGGCCGCGAAGCTTATCCGGGCGACGTGTTCTATCTCCACTCGCGTCTTCTGGAGCGTGCGGCGAAGATGAGCGACACGCGCGGCGGTGGTTCGTTAACGGCACTGCCGATCATCGAAACGCAGGCGGGCGACGTGTCGGCCTATATTCCCACCAACGTGATCTCGATCACCGACGGTCAGATCTTCCTTGAAACCGGCCTGTTCTATAAGGGCGTGCGTCCTGCCATCAATGTCGGTCTGTCGGTCAGCCGCGTCGGTTCCGCCGCGCAGATCAAGGCCATGAAGCAGGTCGCCGGTTCGATCAAGCTCGAACTCGCGCAGTTCCGCGAAATGGAAGCGTTCTCGCAGTTCGCGTCGGATCTTGATGCTGCGACGCAGCGTTTGCTCAACCGCGGGCGCCGTTTGACCGAGCTTTTGAAGCAGCCGCAATATTCCCCGCTCGCCGTCGAAGAACAGGTTTGCGTGATTTATGCTGGCGTGAAGGGGTATCTGGACAAGGTCAAGGTTGATGACATCAACCGTTATGAACAAGGCCTGTTGTCCGACCTGCGTGGTAAGGGTGCCGCCATTTTGGCCGCCATCCGCGCCGACAAGCAGATCAAACCGGAAACCGAAGATCGTTTGAAGTTATTCCTCGAAGATCACGGCAAAGCCTACGCCGCCTGATCCAAACGGCATGAAATGGAAGCGCCGCCCTTAACCGGGCGGCGTTTTTTTATGGGCATGAGCCGACTTATGCCGGTCAACCAAAGGTGTTTGGAATATCGGCGATGTCAAAGGGCGTCGCTTCGTAAATCATATGCACCCAGTTGGCATAAAGCTGCGCCGTGTGTCGCCAGCTGTTGGGGGGCGTTTTTTCTGTATTGCCGTCTTGAAAATAATGTGCGGGCGGCGGTGTGGCGGGGTCTTGGGCGTGGTCACGTTCATATTCCAGGCGCAATGTATCCGCCGCATATTCCGGATGATTTAACACATAGATGCGTCGTGCAAAACATCCGCGACCCTGATCGTAGTTGTCGCTTTCCACTATAATGTTGGCGCCGGTTTCTGTGGATGTGGCAACGGCTTCAAGCAGGGTGTTTTGCGCCAGCGCCTGCAGGTCGATATGACGCCAACGTGAAACCGGTACCTGAAACAAATCAGGAAAACCGCGCAGTAAACCCGTTTTGTCTGGGCCCAGTTTGTGGTCATACAGCCCGTAGACTTTGCGCTCGGCCTTGCGGTGGCCGATGGCATGGAAATGGTGCAGAGCGGCCAATGCCCCCCAGCATAGAAACAGGGTTGACAGCACATGCCGTTTCGACCATTCCAGAATTTCCACCACCTCCGGCCAGACGGATTCCTGCGTTATGTCGCGTTCCCGCGCATTCACGCCTGTTATGATCAATCCATCGAACTTCTGATGCCGTACGCGGCTCCATCGCTGATAGAATTTTTCGATATGTTCGCGCGGCGTGTGGCCGGGTTCATGCCCTTGCTCGATTTTATCGATATACCGGTCCGGCGCGATAAAGGTCAGTTTGACCTGTAATATCGTATGCCCCAGCCATTCGGCCAATTGCTGCTCGGTCGCGCGTTTGTCCGCCATCAGGTTTAAAATGGCGATTTCCATCGGGCGGATATCCTGATGTTCGGCGCGCCAGATGTCGATGGCCGTGCCCGATTGCAGCGATGGCAGAAACGGGTGCGGGTGCTGGCTGTCGACAATAACCGGCATGCTATGCCAATGACAGGCGCACTTCCGCGCCGACAGTCGGGATGGGGTAATCGGGCTTGGATGTCGCGTGGTTGGTTCGTACCTGTGCGATTTGCTCGATTTCCTCGCCATCGCTGCGCTTGGTGCTGCAATGTGTGGTCAGGATAATTTCGCGATCTTTGGCGGCAAAGAAGGATGGTCTGACCGCAACATCAAACGCTTCGTGGAAGTCGTGTTGACCGCCCGGTGTCAGGGGATTCACAAGCTCCAGCGACGCTGTCGCAAACTCAACGCGTACGCGCTGCCCGGTCTCAGCCGCGCGCCGGATAAAGGTTTTATCGGCTTCGGATAAATACAGCTTAACGTTTCCTGAGCTGTCGACCGCGTAAACATGGCTCTTCTCCGGCGGCTTGAGCACAACGTCATCGACATTAACGCGCACCAGTTTGGGCGTGCCGTCCGCGTTCTTCTCCTGTAACAAGGCGGCGCGGGAAACGGGGTCTGCGAACTTGACCGTGTAATGGGGCAGGATATCGCGGTTCCTGAATTGCGAGCCGAGTTCATTCGTCGCGGTCAGATCGTACATCTCCGCGATCTGATCCCGGATATAGGAAAATTCATAACCCGCCGTCGTGCCGCAAATAACCGTGCCGTCTTTCAGCAGGGCGCAGTAAAAGTTTTTGCGATGATTATTCTGTGTGCCGTTTTCGTTGTCATTCGGGGCGGCATTGACGGCGATAATCAGGCGCTTGGTGCGCGTCGGGTTGTTGACCAGAATGGCCGTGCGTGCGCCGATCGACAGGGTAGAGGTATGATGCTGGATGTCCAGCTGATGCCCGTCATAATACCCGTCTGTGTGCGGATAGTAACAATCCTCCTCCGGCACTGTCCGCCAGATACCCAACGCCCATTGCCAGGCGGACTTGATCTGGTCAGCCTCATCGCCCGTATCGGTCAGTTGGTAAATCATCGGCAGGCCCAGCGCCCGCGTCTTTTTCTGTTCAGTCATTGGCTCAATACCTTCTTCTTTCAAAATCCCGCAATCGCCGCCGAAAAAAGCTATAAAAAAAGCCCCAACGACCATGCCATGCGGGCCTGCTTGCGCAGATTGCCCTCAGGTACCACGGTGTCGAAGCGCTAAAAATCGAACTATACCATGGCGCTTTAGCTGTTGGTGTCGCGGCAGCAAGCTGTCCTGTCAAATCCCGCGGTGCAAACATTGCACGAGGGCCATTTAAGCAATTTGGGGGCTTGGCTGTCAAGGCAAAGT
>Ga0213872_10000083_pt1 | contig 87967 bp, 65 predicted proteins | sample VelepicomBERX_R2_FD_160071 | JGI IMG/M metagenome (GOLD analysis project Ga0213872, IMG submission 160071) | Rhizosphere microbial communities from Vellozia epidendroides in rupestrian grasslands, the National Park of Serra do Cipo, Brazil - RX_R2 | ecosystem: Host-associated > Plants > Roots >... | reverse complement strand
GTTGCTGATCGGCGGCCTGGAATCGCTCACCCGCCTCAAGCTGGACGCCCTGCCCGACCTGTCCGACGTGCAGGTGATCGTGCGCACCGACCTGCCCGGCCAGGCGCCGCAACTGGTGGAAGACCAGTTGACCTACCCGCTGGCCGCCTCGCTGCTGGCGGTGCCGGGCACGCGCGCCGTGCGCGGCTTCTCCATGTTCGGCGAATCCTATGTCTACGTCATCTTCAAGGATGGCACCGATCTGTACTGGGCCCGCTCGCGCATCCTGGAAGCACTGAGCCAGTCGGCCGGCCGCCTGCCTGCGGGCGCCGTGCCCACCCTCGGCCCGGACGCATCCGGCGTCGGCTGGGTGTATGAATACGCACTGGTCGACAAGAGCGGCAAGACCGATCCCGCGCGCCTGCGCGCCCTGCAGGACTTTTATCTCAAGCTGGAGCTGCAATCCGTTCCCGGCGTGGCCGAAGTGGCCACCCTCGGCGGCCTGGCGCGCCAGTTCCAGGTGGAGGCCGACCCGGCCCGCCTGGCTGCGCACGGCGTCACCATGGACCAGCTGTCGCAAGCCATCAACGACGCCAACCGCTCCGGCGGCGGCGCCCCGCTGGAAATGGCCCGCTCCGAATATCTGCTGCGCGCTGACGGCTACCTGAAGAAACCCGCCGACTTCGACGACATCCCCATCGCCACCGAAAACGGCGTGCTGCGCCTCAAACAACTGGCCAACATCAGCACCGGCCCGCAACTGCGCCGCGGCCTGGCCGACCTTGATGGCAAAGGCGACGTCACCGGCGGCATCATCGTCATGCGCCACGGCGAAAACGCCATGAGCACCATCTCCGCCGTCAAGGAGCGCCTCGGCCAGCTGCAAAAGTCGCTGCCGCCGGGCGTGGAGATCGTCACCACTTACGATCGTTCGTCCCTGATCGAGCGCGCCGTGCACACCCTGCGCAACAAGCTGCTGGAAGAATCCATCGCCGTCGCTCTGATCTGCGGCATCTTCCTGTTCCGCCTGCGCTCGGCCCTGGTGGCCATCGTCACCCTGCCGCTGGGGATTCTGGCGGCGCTGTGGATCATGCGCCTGCAAGGCGTCTCGGCCAACATCATGTCGCTGGGCGGCATTGCCATCGCCGTCGGCGCCATGGTGGATGCGGCCATCGTCATGATCGAGAACATGCACCGCCACCTGGAGCAGCACGGCCCCTCCGACGACATTTGGCCGCTGGTGCGCAAGGCCGCCATTGAAGTGGGACCGGCGCTGTTCTTCTCGCTGCTGATCATCACCGTCTCCTTCCTGCCGGTGCTGACGCTGGACGGCCAGGAAGCCCGCCTGTTCTCGCCACTGGCCTATACCAAGACCTATGCGATGGCCGCCGCCGCCATGCTGGCCATCACCCTGACGCCGGTGCTGATGGGTTATGCCATCAAGGGCAAGCTGCCGCCGGAATCGGCCAACCCGGTCAACCGAGTGCTCAAGCGCGCCTACCAGCCCTTGCTGCACGCGGCACTGGCCCGGCCGCGCGTCACCATCGCGCTGGCCCTGGTCCTGCTGGCCAGCGCACTGCTGCCGCTGCAGCGCATCGGCAGTGAATTCATGCCTCCGCTGGACGAAGGCGATCTGCTGTACATGCCCACCACCATGCCCGCCGTCTCCGCCAATGAAGCGGCCGAGCTGCTGCAGCGTACCGACGCCCTGATCGCCGCCATGCCGGAAGTGGCGCGCGTGTTCGGCAAGGCGGGCCGCGCCGACACCGCCACCGATCCCGCACCGCTGTCGATGTTCGAAACCACCATCATGCTCAAGCCGCGCAGCGAGTGGCCGCAAGGCTCGGCGAAGAACAACGCGGAGCTGATCGCCAAGCTCGATGAAAAAGTTCGCCTGGCGGGCATCACCAATTCCTGGGGCTTCCCGATCAAGACCCGCATCGACATGCTGTCCACCGGCGTGCGCAGCGCGCTGGGCGTGAAGATCACCGGCCCCGACCTGGCCAAGCTGGAACAGCAAGCCGCCAAGGTTGAATCGCTGCTGCGCAATGTGCCCGGCACCCGATCGGTCTTTGCCGACCGCGCCCAGTCGGGCCGCTACATCGACGTGCAGGTGCAGCGCGACGCCGCCGCCCAATACGGCCTGTCGGTGGCCGAGATCCAGCGCGCCGTGCAGATGGCCGTGGGCGGCGAAAGCATCGCCACCATCGTCGATGGCCGCGAACGCTATCCCGTCACCCTGCGCTTCCCGCGCGACGACCGCAACGGCCTGGATGCGCTGGAACAGATCCGCCTGAAAGCGGCCGGCGGCGCCATCGTCCCACTGCGCGAAGTGGCCCAGGTGCAGATCGCCGACGGCCCCACCGAAATCAAGAGCGACAATGCGCGTCCGGTCGCCTACGTGTATGTCGACATCGCCGGCGCCGACGCGGGCGGCTATCTGGAAGCGGCCCAGCAGGCGCTGGACCGAGGCCTGCACCTGGAGCCGGGCTACTCGCTCAGCTGGCAGGGCCAGTACGTCAACTTCAAGGCGGGCAAGGCGCGCCTGTGGAGCGCCGTCGCCATGACCCTGCTGGTGGTCGCGGCCCTGCTCTACCTGCACTTCCGCGACCTGCGCAAGGTGGCCCTGGTGCTGGCCTGCCTGCCCTTCTCCGTGACGGGCGGCTTCTGGCTGACCTGGCTGCTGGGCTACCAACTGTCGGTGGCGGTGGTGATCGGCCTGATCGCGCTGGCGGGCGTAGCGACCGAATTCGGCATCGTCATGCTGCTCTACCTCGACCAGTCGCTGCACGAGCACCCCGATGACGCCTACGGTGCGATCCTGGCCGGCGCGCTGCTGCGCCTGCGCCCCAAGGCCATGACCGTGGCCGTGATTCTGGGCGGCCTGCTGCCGGTGATGCTGTCCGACGAAGCGGGCGCCGACGTCATGCAGCGCATCGCCGCGCCGCTGATCGGCGGCATGGTCACGGCGCCGCTGTTCTCCCTGATCGTGATCCCCGCCGCCTACTGGCTGGCGCTGCGCCCGCGCGTGAGCGCCGCTGCCTCTGCCGCGCAAGGAGCCGTTGCATGAAACCCTTCCTGAATTTACTGCGCTCGATGCGCTTTGCCGTTGCCATCCTGTGCGTCGTGGCGATCGCCGCGACCACAGGCTCCATTCTGGAACAGAGCCAGCCCGCCGTGACCTACGTCAGCCGCTACGGCGAGTTCTGGGCCGCCTTCTTCGCCCTGTGCGGCCTCACCGACGTGTATCACGCCTGGTGGTTCTATACCCTGCTCGGCTTCATGGCCAGCTCCACGACGCTGTGCCTGTGGCAGAACACGCCCTCCATGCTGCGTGACATGCGCAGCTACCGCGAGAACAAGAGCATCGCCAGCCTGCGCAATCTGGACTTCCACGTCGAGTTCCAGCTGCCGGAGCAGAACCGCACGCCTGCGGGACTGGCCTCCTACCTGTCCGCGCAAGGATTCCGCTACAAGCACACCTTTACCGGCGGCGGCTCCCTGCTGGCCGCCCGCACCGGCAGCGCGCGGCGCATGGGCTACCTGCTGGTGCATGGCGCCATGGTGCTGATCTGCGTGGGCGGCCTGATGGATGGCCAGCTGTCCTACCGCGCCAGCGTCACCATTCCGGAAGGCGCCACCCGCAACAGCGGCGTGATCCAGGATGGCGACAAGGTCTTGCAGCAGCAGCTTCCTTTCGCCCTGCGTCTCAAGCGCTTCCGTATCGAGCACTATGCCAATGGCCAGCCCAAGGACTTCACCAGTGATCTGGAAATCATCGACGGCGCCACCGAGCTTCCTGTAACGCTGCAGGTCAACCATCCCTACACCTATCGCGGCGTGACCCTTTTCCAGTCCGGCTTTGCCGACGGCGGCAGCCAGGTCGTGCTGCGCCAGCAAGGCGCACAACCGCAGAAAATCGAAGGCAGCATTGGCAAGGACACGCCCCTGCTGCTGAACGGCGAACCGGCCACGCTGGAATTCACCGAACTGCGCGCCATCAACGTCTTCAGCAAAGAGGTGCAAGCCGGGACAGGCCCGGCCTGGAACAGCCAGGGCCGCCCGGGCGACCATAGCCGCAACGTCGGCCCTTCCGTCGCCTTCCACCTGCGCGACAAACTTGGCCAGGCCGACGACTGGCTGGTCTACCAGAACGCCATCGAGATCGACGGCCTGCGCTACCGCGTGATCGGCCACCGCGCCGCGCAGGAGCGCGAGATTCGCTATCTGCGTATTCCGCTCGATGCGGACGGCAGCATCGCCGCCTACCAGCGTCTCGTCGCCGCGCTGGCCGACCCGCAGCAGCGCGCCAGCGCCGCGCAGGAAGTGGCCGCCCACGTTGGCGACGCCCGCCTGGCCGCCACCTTGAATGCCACCTCGGCCGCCCTGCTGGAAGGCTTCCAGCGCCAGGGTTACCGCGCGCTGATCGCCCTGTCGGCCCAGCATGGCGACCAGGCCGAAGCGGCCAAGGTGGCCCAGCTCTACGAACAGCTACTGGAGCGCTCCGCCGCAGCGCTGGCGCAAGACCTGGATCCGCGCCTGCTGCACGAAGCGCTCAACGCCTACGACGACGCGCTGGCCATGCAGCTGCCCGCCCTGTTTACTTTCGAAAGCTTCAACCAGGTCAACGCCACCGGCCTGCAAGCCACCCATGCGCCGGGAGCCCCCCTGGTGTACCTGGGCTGCGCCCTGCTGGCACTGGGCGTGATGGCCATGTATTTCGTGCGCGAGCGCCGCATCTGGCTGCACTGCGCAGGCGACACCTTGCTGCTGGCCTTTGCCGCCAACCGCAACAGCCCCGCCTTGCGCGCCGAATTTGACCGTCATACCGATGCAATCGCGCAGCTGGTATGCACACCTACTCCTTGAGGACCGCATCATGCACGCCTATTTCACCCGATACTCGACCACCCGCGCGGTCAGGCCCGGCCTGCTGCGCAGCGTGACCTTCCTGGCCCTGCTGGCTGGCGCCACCTGCTACACCCTGCTGCGCTTTGGCGCCGACATGGACATGTTCGACACCGCCATCCTGCTCACCAGCGCCGTCGGCCTGGCCGTCATGGCGCTGGCCTGGCACGCACTGCAGCCGCTTTCGCTGGGTGCGGGCCTGCTGTCGCTGGCCGCTATCAGCCTGTATGGCAAGCAGCTGGTCGCGGCGGATCACAACTTCGTGCTCAAATACTTCCTCTCCAGCCAATCGGCCATCATGTGGATGGGCCTGAGCTACTGGGCTTCCACCGTGCTGTATGCGCTGGGATGGCTGCGCCGCAAATCCGGCTGGCTGCAATTGGGCACCCGCGCCGCGTGGATCGGCAGCCTGTTCGGCCTCACCGGGCTGCTGGTGCGCTGGTACGAGTCCTACCTGCTTGGCTCGGACATCGGCCACATCCCCGTCTCCAATCTGTATGAAGTGTTCGTGCTGTTCAGCTTCATGACCACCATGCTGTACCTGCACCTGGAACAGCAGTTCGGCAGCCGCCAACTGGGCCTGTTTGCCATGGCCCTGGTCAGCGCCGCCGTGCTGTTCATGTTCCGCTACGGCCTGGGTGCGCACGAAATCCAGCCGCTGATCCCGGCGCTCAAATCCTACTGGATGAAGGTCCACGTCCCGGCCAACTTCATCGGCTACGGCGCCTTCTCGATGGCTGCCATGTTCGGCGCGGCCTGGCTGCTGGCGGGCCGTCCCTTCTTTGCCAGCCGCCTGCCGAGCCGCGCCTGGCTGGATGAGCTGTCCTACAAGGCCATCGCGCTGGGCTTCGTGTTCTTCACCATCGCCACCATTCTCGGCGCACTGTGGGCCGCCGAAGCGTGGGGCGGCTACTGGTCCTGGGATCCGAAGGAAACCTGGGCCCTGGTCGTCTGGCTGAACTACGCCGCCTGGCTGCACACCCGCCTGGTCAAGAACGTGCGCGGCGCGCTGCTGGCCTGGTGGTCGCTGGTGGGCTTTGCCATCACCCTGTTCGCCTTCCTCGGCGTAAACATGTTCCTGTCCGGCCTGCACTCCTACGGCAGCCTGTGAGATCGTCATGAACCTGATCCAAGCCATCGTTCTCAATCTGGCATTGGCCGCGCTGCTGGCCAACCTGCCCTTCCTGCGCCTGCTGGGCGTGCGCCGCTGGCATCCCGCCTGCAATGACTTGCTGGGCTGGGTCGCCGGCTATGCCCTGTGGATGGGCGGCGCCGCCGTGCTGCAAGGCGCGGTCGGCCAGCTGCCCGATCAGAACTGGGAAGTCTGGGCCGTCACCCTGGCGCTGTTCGCCGTGCTGGCCTTTCCAGGCTTTGTCTGGCGCTATCTCCTGCAGAAGTAAGCATCATGACCAAGCTGCTGCGCAACCGGACCGTCACGTTCATGCTCGCCATTCTGGCGTTCATGACGTTCACGCTCGGCCCGGATGCGTGGTGCCCGATGCAGGCTCGCGCCGTTGCCGCGCAAGCAGTCGGGCAAGCCATGGCGTCCTGTCACGAGATGGCTCCCCCCGCGCAGGTGCACGGCTCGCAGCCATCGAAGCAAGCGCACAATGGCGGCCAGCATAGCTGCTGCAAGATCTGCGTCTGCCATCCCGGCATCAGCGCCCTGCCAGCCACCAGCGTCATGCCGCCCATGCTGGCAGCCGCACGCTTCCTGCCCCACCGCGCGCTGCATGCCGCAGTGCCGCAGCGGGCCTTTACCAACAAGTCCAGCCCACGCGGGCCTCCTTTGCAGCTGTGAACACAAGCACCATTCATACACACTGCAAAGGAAAAATCATGTCTCTCCCATCGCGCGCCGTGCGCGGGGCCTTGTTCGCCCTGACGGCCGGTACTCTCATCGTTCAACAAGCCTGGGCTGACGAAGCCATGGCCATGGTCACCGTCAACGGCGGCCGTCCCACTTCACTGCCGACCCAGATCCCGACCACCATCGAAGGTATCAGCGCCGCGCAGATCGAGCAAAGCATCAACGCTGTCGACGCCGAAGACGCGCTCAAATACTTCCCCAGCCTGAACGTGCGCAAGCGCTATGCGGGCGACTACGACCACGCCGTACTGGCCAGCCGCGCCTCCGGCACCGGCAACAGCGCGCGCTCGCTGGTGTACGCCGACGGCATCCTGCTGTCCAACCTGCTGGGCAACGGCGCCACCTTCACGCCGCGCTGGGGCATGGTGTCGCCGGATGAAATCGAACGCGTCGATGCGCTGTACGGTCCCTTCTCGGCCGCCTATCCCGGCAACTCAGTGGGGGCGGTGGTGGATTACCTGACCCGCATGCCGACCCACCTCGAAGTGCACGCGCGCCTGTCCGGCTTCAGCGAAGGCTTCCAGCAATACGGCACCGGCCACACCTACCGGGGTGGCCAGGGCAGCCTTTCGGTCGGCAACAAGCAAGGCGATTTGTCGTGGTGGGTCAGCGTCAATCACCTGGACAGCGACAGCCAGCCGATCGCCTTCGCCAACAAGCTGGTGAGCGCGGGTGTGCCGGGAAAAGGCGGCGTGCCTGTCACCGGCGCCATCGTCGACAAGAACCCGTCCAACGCCGATTGGCTGATCCTGGGCGACACCAACCAGATCCGCACCCAGCAGGACCACGCCAAGGTCAAGCTGGCGTACGAAGTCACGCCGACCATCCGCGCCAGCTACACCCTGGGTTGGTGGCAGAACGACGCCGACCGCCACGTCAACTCCTACCTGCGCGATGCGGCGGGCAACGCCGTCACCAGCGGCTCGATCAATGTCGGCGGCCGCCAGTACAGCCTGACGCCAGCCGACTTCGCGCCCGCCACCGGCGAACTGCAGCACGTGATGCAAGGCCTTTCGCTCAAGAGCCACACCAAGGGCGCGTGGGACTGGGAACTCGCCGCCAGCAACTACGACTACCACAAGGATCTGGCGCGCACGCCCACCGTGTTCCTGACCACGCCGGGCGCCCACGCGGGCACCATCACCGACATGGGCGGCAGCGGCTGGAGCACGCTGGCGGCCAAGGGCATCTGGCGTCCCTATGCGGACGGCAGCCATATCGTCGACATGGGCGTGCAGCGCGACAGCTACCGCCTGCGCACCCTGGTTTCCAGCACCGCCGACTGGCGCGACGGCGCCCCCGGCGCCACCGCGTCCACCTTCAACGGCGACACCCGCCTGGAAAGCCTGTATGCACAAGACACCTGGCGCTTTGCGCCGGAGTGGAAGACCACCCTGTGCGGCCGCCTGGAACGCTGGGTCGCCTTCAACGGCAGCATCGGCAGCGGCGCCACGGTCAAGCCATTCGGCGAGCGCCACGAAACCAGCTTCTCGCCCAAGTTCGCCCTCTCGCACGATGTGAACGAGGACTGGACCATCAAGGCCTCCGCCGGCCGCGCGGTGCGCTACCCTACTGTCTCCGAGCTGTACCAGGGCGCCCTGATCGGCGACACGGTGCAGAACAATGACCCCAACCTCAAGCCTGAACGCTCCGTCACCACCGAGCTGAGTGCGGAGCGCAAGCTGGACCAGGGCCTGCTGCGCGCCACCTGGTTCCACGAAGAGACGCGCGACGCCCTGTACTCGCAGCGCAACGTCACCGTCACGCCCAACGTCACCAACATCCAGAACGTCGGCCGCATCCGCACCAACGGCATCGAGCTGGCCGCGCAGGCGGACGACGTGCTGGTGCGCGGCCTGGAGCTGAACGGCAGCGTCACCTACACCGACTCGGTCATCGAGGACAATCCCAACTTCCCCACCAGCGTGGGCAAGGACCAGCCGCGCGTGCCGCGCCAGCGCGCCACCCTGCTGGCCAGCTACCACCCGACTGACAAATGGTCCGCCAGCCTGGGCGCGCGCTACAGCGGCCGGCAGTTTGGCACGCTGGACAACTCCGACCCCAACGGCGCCAGCTACACCGGCTACTCCAGCTACTTCGTCACCGACGTGCGCCTGCGCTATCGCCTGAACAAGGAATGGAGCGCCTCGGCCGGCATCGACAACCTGGGCAACAAGAAGTATTGGGCTTACCACCCATACACGCAGCGCACCTTCATCGCTGAGCTGCAGTACGACCTGCGCTAAACCGGCGCAGTATTTTCACCACAACCTGAGTATGACTATGGCTAGAACAGATAATTTCAGAAAACAGCACGCCGAGATCCTGTCCATCGCGCGGGACATCAACCAGCTTCTCGGCCCGGTCATCGAAAATGAGAACGCGGCTTACATCCGCCGCCAGCTGAGCAAGATGCACGGGATGGTCGGCCTGCACCTGGCCATGGAGGACAACAGCCTGTATCCCTCCATGCTGCGCAGCGCCGATCCGGAGGCGCGCGATCTGGCCGAGCGCTATGCGGCGGAGATGGGTGACCTGGCGGCCGCCTTCGAGGCCTATATGCGCAAGTGGAGCGGCACCACCATGATTACCGCCAGCGCGGCGGAGTTCACCGACCATAGCAAGGCGATTTTCAACGCCCTGTCCAAGCGCATCCACCGCGAGAACACCCAGCTCTATCCGGCGGCCGACGCCCTGCCCTGATTGGCCATGGCGGCGTTACTTGCGCCGCCACGGCCACGGCATAAGAAAAACCGGAGGCAAGGAATCCTCAGCACGGTTTCAAAATTTAATGTAGTATTTAATATATTTCTTTAAACTAGCCGCATATGAAACCCTTGTCACCGGACCACTCCCTTGCCTTGTTCCGCCTGGGCTTCCGTCCCTTCTATCTGGGCGCCGCCACGTTCGCGCTGGTGAGCGTGGCCGCCTGGCTGGCCAGCTATAACGGCTACGTGGACAGCCCCCGGCTCAACCTGTTCTGGCACATGCACGAGATGGTGTTCGGCTTTGCGGCCGCCGTGGTGTTTGGCTTCCTGTACACAGCGGCGCGCAACTGGACCGGCTTGTGGACGCCCCGCGCCGGCCGCCTGGCTGCGATCGCCGCCTTGTGGCTGTTGGGCCGCATCGCCATGCTGGCCTGGCCCGGCCCCGTCGCGGCCGCCCTGGACTTGCTGTTCATCCCGGTTGCGATAGCGCCGCTGGCTGGTGTGATGCTCAAGTCCGGCAAGCGCAGCAATCTGCCGCTGCTGGGCCTGCCCATGCTACTGTTCTGCGCCAATCTGTGCTTTCACCTGGCCGTACTGGAATGGATCGCCCTCTCGCCCATCACTGCGGTGGAAGCGGGCCTGCTGGTGCTGGCCGTGCTGTCGGGCGTGATGGCTGGCCGCGTGGTCCCGGGCTTCACCAAGAATATGGCGCCGGGCAGCAGCCCGCGCAGCTTCACCCGCCTGGACCGGGCCGGCACCGCCCTGGCCATCCTGTCCAGCGCGGCATGGCTGGCCGGATTGTGGGGCCCGCTGACGCAGCTGCTGCTGGCTGCCGCCGGCATCGTTCAGCTGATCCGCCTGAGCTACTGGCAGCCTGCCCGCACCGGCCCCTATCCCCTGCTATGGATCCTGCACCTGGCCTTTGGCTGGATCGGCGCCGGCTACCTCCTGCTGGCACTGTCCGGCATGGGACTGGGCAGCGTCAGCACCGCCATGCACGCGATCGCCATCGGCGGCATGTCCAGTCTCATCCTCGGCATGATGACACGTACCACGATCGGCCATACCGGCCACATGATGCGCGCCGAGCGCAACGAGCGGCTGATCTTCCTCGCCATTCAGAGCGCAGCCCTGGCGCGCGTGCTGGCCAATGTGCTGCCGCCGCAGTGCCGCACGGCTTTGCTGCTGATCTCGGGCAGCGGCTGGGTGCTGGCGTTTGCCATCTTCCTCTGGCGCTTCGCGCCCTTGCTGTCGCAGGCAAGGATCGATCAGCGCGAAGGCTGAATTTTTTCATCACTCCCCTCACCAACCTTTAAGGACTCCCCATGCGCCTCGCATCCTTCGTACTCAACGCATCCCATACCGCAGGCTTTAACGCCGACATCGAAACCAGGCTGAAACAGCTGCCCGGCGTGTCCGACGTCCTGATCGGCGACCTGACCGACACCTGCAGCATCGTCTATGACGAGGCGGCCGTCTCCACCCTCATGCTGCGCAATGTCCTGCAGGGCGCGGGCTACGACTGCCAGATTGAAGAAGCGGCGCCGGCCAAGTCCTCCTGCTGCGGCGCCTGCAGCTGACGATGCCGCCGCATCAGGGGCGGCAGCCTTACGGCGCTTGCTCTGATGCGGCGACACGCGCCAGCAAGGTGTCCAATTGGGCAAACATGCGCGTGAACTGGGCGTTGGCAATCCGGCAGGCGCTGCTTGGCGCCGTCAAGACCTGGTCCAGCTTTGCTGGCCGTTCCAGCGTGCGCAGCTGGCTGACCGGCATCCTGCGCAACAAGATCGTCGACAGCATCCGCCGCCGCAAGCCTTACCATTCCTGGCACGGCGGCGCCGCTGCCGGCGACTATACTGAATTCGACCACCTGTTCACGGCCGACGATGCCTGGCATCCGGCCTTCGACATCGAGAGGGTCAAACTTGATGCTGTAGCACTTCGGAACTGAGCGCGTCGGCAAAGCCGTGATTGACGTCGCGGTGGCCTTCCTCGTCCTGGCGCACCGCCAGCACCACGTCGCGCAGGCGTGCGTTGGCGGGCAGGTTCCAGTACGAGATGGCAATCTCGGGAGCGGGGACATTGGCCACGCGCCCGGCATCGATCTCGGCCAGATACAGCGTGTAGCTGATCACGGCCTGCTCTTCAAAGTAGCCCACCAGGCGATGGGCCGTGCGCGGCGACGTCAGGTACAGCAGGAAGAAGGCCACAAAGAACAGCGCCTGCACGCTCAGAATGACCAGCCGCTCGAACCAATTGGGCTGGGCGATCTTCACAAAAGTCATCAGGTGCATGCGCTCGTTTTCCGCTTCATCGAGCAAGGTGCGGATCCAGCCCTGGTCTTCCACCATCCAGCGCAGGCAGCGCAGGTGGACCAGCATGCCGCCGACCATGCCGGGCACGGCCGCCACGGTTTCCAGCACGATGGCGCGGTTGCCATAGCGCTTGGCGAAAAAAGTATCGGCAAAGAACCGCAGCGTCAGCGTGATGCCTAACGCGACGCGGTCGGAAAAGCCGCGCGCGGCGCGATGCTCGGTGGCTGAAGGTGTGCGAGTAGAGGCTTCCATGTCATGCTCCATCATTGAGTCAATAAACTTTAAACATGCACATAGAATACGTCTTTAATCGGATCTGGTCAAGACGATCATTGGACCGGATTGAGCAGGAGCTGATCAGGCAGAGGCAAGCCTGGGTGGATCTGCGGAATCACACCGACCGGGGCTTGGCGGATTTGCGGGCACACACAGACCGGGGCTTCGCAGAACTTCGCGCCGGCATTGAGGCTAGCATGGAGGCTTTGCGCGCAGAAATGATCCGGTCCACGCACTGGCAGGTCGGCACAACGATCACGCTGGCCATTGCGGTCCCGGGAATGCTGGCCAAGCTGATCGGCGTCGTTTAGCCCGCACGCCACTGGGCCGGCGAGGCGCACCCTACGGTAAAATGGCGCCCCATTTTATCGCCACGCACTGCCATGACCGATCCCATCACACTCACCCTGCCGGAACTGGCCGAACGCTGGAACACCCCGGCACCACAGGTACTCAGCCGTCTGCTGCAGCAGGCACTGCCGCTGTACTTTTATTTTGACGGACTTGTCTTCAACTTCGGCGACAAATGGCTGCGCGCTGGCGGCGATGTGCGCGATGTGCAGGATCTGGAAGCCCAACAGGAACGCCTGTCTACGGCAGAAATCGACCGGCAACGGCAAAACCTGCATCAGCTTGGCCTGCTGAAGTTGACGCAGTGGGAAGAGGCGCTCAGCCCGGAAGCCTTGCAGCAACTGCGCGCCGAGGTCGGCCGGCTGGGTGCCGAGGTTGAGCGATTGACCACGCGCCTCAGGGAGCGCACCAGCCAGCGTCAACGCCAGGTGCGTAATGGCCTGCTGCGCGCCGCTCCTCGCACGCTGCAGGAGATCGTACGGCATGGCCGGGCGACTTTTCCGCAGTTTGCTTTTTTGCCGAACGCGGCTGACGGAACGGACGGCGCTCTGGTCGCGCTGGAGGACGGGTTTCCGCTCATGAGCTGGCTTGGCACGACAGATCTCGTGGTGGCGATGGGGGATGTGAAGGCTGCGGAGAGCTGCTGATCCAGTTTCCCTCAGCAAAATTCGCTCCGCTATTGCCATAAAAATCTATTGCGCCCCCTGCATACAGTTTTCATACTTTTTTATACTTTTTTCGTAACTCAACTAAGCGAACCACCGCCTGCACACTGCCTGAGCACGCTCAGTCCTCGGACCGCTCCGTGACGATGCGGCGGTACACCACGAAAGTGGCTACCAGGCTGATAACACCCGCGCCAGCCATCCAGTAGCCGGGCGCGGCCTTGTCGCCACTGGCTTCGATCAGCCAGGTCGATAACAAAGGCGTCAGGCCGCCAAACAGCGCCGTGGCCAGGCTGTAGGCCAGCGAAAAGCCCGCCGTGCGCACCTGCAGGGGGATGATCTCAGTCAGCGCGACAATGGTGGCGCCGTTATAGCTGGCATACAGGAAGGACAGCCACAGCTCGACCATCACCATGTGGCTGAAGCTGGGGCTGGCGATCAGCCAGGACAGCGCCGGATAGGCAGTCAGCGCCATCAGCGCCGAGCAGGCCGCCATCACCGGCCAGCGGCCGATGCGATCTGACAGCGTGCCCATCACCGGCAGCCAGAGGAAGTTGGAAGCACCCACGCACAAGGTCACCAGCAGGCTTTCCTCGGTGCTCAACTTGAGCACGCTCTTGCCGAAGGTCGGTGTGTACACCGTGATCATGTAGAACGCCACCGTGGTCAACACCACCAGCATGGTCCCGGCCATGACTAGCGGCCAGTTGCGGCCAATGGTACGCATCATCTGACGGAAGGTCGGATGGCTTTTCTGTTTCAGATAGGCCTCGGTCTCCTGCAGCGAGCGGCGGATGTAGAACACCACCGGAATGATCGAGCAGCCGATGAAGAATGGGATGCGCCAGCCCCAATCGGCAATCACGTCCTTGTGCATGACGTGATTGAGCCCATAGCCCAGCGCGGCGGAAACGATCACCGCCACCTGCTGGCTGGCCGACTGCCAGCTGACGTAAAAGCCCTTGTTGCCCGGCGTCGCCATCTCGGATAGATAGACTGACACGCCGCCCAGCTCCACGCCCGCTGAAAAGCCCTGCAGCAGGCGGCCGATCAACACCAGCACAGGCGCCAGCAGGCCGATGTTCGCATAGCCCGGCACAAAGGCGATCAGCGCGGTGCCGGAGGCCATAATGGCCAGAGTCAGTACCAGCCCTTTGCGGCGGCCGATGCGGTCGATGTAGCTGCCCAGCAGCACCGCGCCCAGCGGCCGCATGAAGAAGCCCGCGCCGAAGGTGGCAAAGGTCATCATCAGCGCCGCGTATTCGCTCGTCGCCGGGAAGAAGGCGGCGGCGATCTGCTGCGCGTAAAAGCCGAACAGGAAAAAATCATACATTTCGATGAAGTTTCCGCTGGTGACACGGATGACGCTGCCCAGCTTGGACTGGGTGCGCGCCGCCGGGGTTGCCGAAGGTGTTGCTGATGCGGCGGCCTGGGCGGCGGTGATGGAGTGGCTGGACATGATGACCTCGCGTTACGTAAGTGGTTTAATGCCGTGAAGCGACCGGCTCCAGCCCGGTGGCCTCGATGGCGGCGGCGCTGTCGGGTGCGGCCAGGAAGCGCAGCAGTTCGTGCGCGGCCTGCGGCTGGCTGGCGCCGCGCACCACCGCGCCGGAAAACTGGGTGCGCAGCTGCACCTCCTGCGGAATCAGGCCGACGATGTCAATGCCCGCCACCGGCTTGAGTTCACTGCGCTGCTGGCAACCAAAGTCGGCCTGGCCGTGGGCGATGATCTCGCCGACCGGCGTGGCGGGAATCTGTGCCGCCTTACCCTCCATCTGCGGCCGGATGCCGAGCTTGTCGAGCAGCTCTCGCTTGATGTACTCACCACTGGCGCTGTCCGAGTAGGCCACGTGCTGGGCTTGCAGGAACGCGCGCCGCAGGCCATCGACCGTGCTGATGTCCGGCTTGGCCGCACCCTGCTGCACGGCGCAGGCGATGGGCGAATTGGCCAGCACCACCTTGCTGCCCGGCTCCAGTTTGCCCTCGGCCATCAGCTGGTCCAGCGAATCGCCCACCATGATAACCACGTCGATGGCCTCGCCGCGCGCCAGCCGCGCCGGAATGGCGTTACGGGTCGCCCCCATCGACGGCCCCCATTCGGACACCAGATGGTTGCCGCTGCTACGTTCGTAGGGGCCGGATAAATCCTTATACGCCTGGGCGAAACCGCCCGAGCTGACCACGCGCAGATCGGCGCCGTGGGCCGAGGTGGAGACGGCCAGAGCCAGCACGGCCAACGTCAGAGAAAAAGTTCGCATGAATATCTCCTGATGAGTTTTAAAACTTTTGCATGAGGCCGAGCGTCAGGCCGGTGCCATGACGGTCGTTGGGAATGGCGGCGGTCACACCGGCCGCATTGCCGCGCCAGAGGGTGTAATCGGCTTCGGCATAGGCCGTGGTGCGCGGACCCAAGGCCTTTTCCAGGAACAGGAAGCCGCGGTCAAAGCCGTCGCTGACAAAGCCGGTGGCTTCGCGCCGCACCTTGTACCAGGCAGCAGTGATCGACAGGCTGGCGCCCAGCGGATGGCTCACGCCCGCCGAGTGCACGCGCTGGTGCACCGTCTGATTCGAGCCGGTGTCGGCTTCGTTGCCTGCGGTGGTGGCCTTGAGCTGCCACTCGTTGATGTGAAAGGCGCCGCCCAGCAGCCAGGCGTCCAGCGGCAAGCCTTCCTTGCTACGGAACTGCATGGTCGCACCGGAAAGTGCAAACGGCCCTTCCTGATATGCCAACGCCGCACCGCGCGCCGACGAAGCCTGGGTATCGCCCGCCACCTCGCCCGCCGACCAGGCCGCGCGCGCCTGCCATGGGCCGGATTTGAAGGTGTATTTGAGGGTGTTGTCGAGGCGGTAGAAATTGTCGCTATAGCCGCTCGGGCCGTACTGGCGGCCAAAGGCGTGGGTGCCGAAGGCGGTATTGCTCAGGCCCGCCACATTGATGTTCGGATTGAAGGTGGCGTCACGCTTGGCGATCGGATCGATCGGCACCAGGGCGTCGGATAGCAGGTTGGGCTGCCGCCCCGCCGCCACCATGCCGTAAGGCGTCTCCAGCCCCACCCAGGCGTCGCGGTCGAACAGGCGGTCGCTCTTGGCCGAGGCGCCGGTATCGGCATTGATGCCACCTTCCAGCCGCACCAGCGCGGCCCAGTCGCCGCCCAGCGCCTCCTTGCCGCGGATGCCCCAGCGGCTGGTCTGGTCAATGCCGCTGCTGACCGCGCTGGTCTGGCCGGAAGGGGTCGGCGCGTTGTTGGCGCCCAGGCCGCTGGTGCTGCGCGCAGCAACATCGATGATGCCGTACAGGTCGATCCCGGTCTGAGCCAGGCAGGTGCCGCTGGCTGCGAGCAATGTGGCGAGGGCGCAAGAATAGCGCATGGTGTCTCCTTAGTTATAGTTGGATGACTGCATGATCCGCCAAGTGGCATAATTTGATAATTGCATTTTTTAAGCGAATTAATGCACCATGCGCATCAATTACGATCTACAGGATTTGAAGGCCTTTGTTGCCGTAGCCGAGCGCGGCAGTTTCCGTCAGGCCGCCAGCGACCTGTTCTTGTCGCAGCCCGCCCTCAGCCGCCGCATCGATAAACTAGAAGAAGGACTAGGGGTCCGGCTGTTCGAGCGCACTACACGCCGGGTGCAACTGAGCAATGTGGGGCAGGCCTTTCTGGTCAACGTGCGCACCGCGCTGGACGGGCTGGAAGACGCCGTGCTGGGCGTGGCCGATCTGGCAGCACACCGCACCGGCACGGTGACGCTGGCCTGCGTGCCTTCCGCCGTCTGGCACTTCCTGCCTGAGGTCTTAAAGCAGTTCAGCGAACGCTTCCCGCGCATCCGCGTGCGCGTGCACGACGAGAGCGCGCAGGATGTGCTCAATCTGGTCAAGGATGGCCAGGCCGATTTCGGCATCAACTTCACCGGCGCGGAAGACCCGGAAATCGAGTTTGAAGCAATCTATGTGGAGAGCTACGTGCTGGCCATGCGGCGCGATCACCCGCTGGCACGCCGCAAGAAGCTCAGTTGGAAGGAGACGGTCAACCAGCGATACATCTCAGTGGCCAAGTCCAGCGGCAACCGCAGCCTGATTGATACGGCGCTCGCAGGTATCGAGAAGCATCCGCCGATCTTCTGCGAGGTGAATCACGTCTCCGGCGTGCTGGCCCTGGTGGCGGCAGGCATGGGAGTGGCGGCCGTGCCCGGCCTCTCAGTACTGCCGGGCGGCCCGGACAGCATCGTCGGCGTGCCGCTGGTGAACCCGGCGATCCAGCGCACTCTGGGCCTGATCAGCAAGCGTCAGCACAGCATGGCGCCGGCCGCCCGCACCCTGTTCGAGATGCTCAGGGCGGCGTTGCTCAAGCATGCGCCGGGGCGCCGCTGATACGGCCAGCGCCGCGTCAACGGCAAGCAGATAGACACAGTGGGTGATTCGGGAAGCCTCCGCATCGGAACGGCGTTTTGCCGCGACGGCAAGACCGTATCCAAATTGGATGTGGGAAGAATTATTGAGCTGCTCACTCGGGCCAATTACTTATCTTGCAATGCACCGTTTCCGATAACCATTGTGAAAAATTTTCGGCAAGTTCTTTTCTTTCCGCGCCAACTACAAGTCGTTCAGTTTTCCTGGAGCGCCAGAATCGCTTCTTCAGCAATCTAAAAAGCAGCGGCCAGACACTGCTTGCAAGATGATTGATGGTAATAACATCGCCTGACGAGGAAACGAAAACGTAAGTCCCAAAGCTGTCCCAATAACCATCATTCAGCAGCGGATAACCAAAGAGCGCCCAAAGAGTGCAAGGCTGAAGTTCCAATATTAACTGCGGCCGACTTATCTTCGAATACGAGCCTATATCAATTTTGTATTGTTTTGATACTGTTTCCATGCCTACTCATAAATCTTGATTGCGTAAATCCCCGAATTGCACGAGGACGCTCGGAATTCCGGCGGAACTGAGTAAAAAAAGTTCCGAAAACGCTATGCCAGAGGCCTACCTTGGCGCTTGATAATGCCGCAGTGGAGGCAAATGCATCATTACGAATTGGCAATGAAACACTTTGCCATATTACGATACACTATGTTACTCAAAGGCCGCAGCCGAACGCGTCAAGAGGAACTGGGAACGCAATCAAGGGCGATTGCCCCCTTCAGGGAAGGCTTCTTGCCCTTGGTGGCTACCTATCTGCCGGAGCATCTCGCACTGAGTCCAGGACTGACAATCTTTGTCAGCGTGGTGACACAATATGTTACGTAGCGCACCTCCCTAGCACCGCAGGGTGGCAAAAAAAGTCAGCCAAACCGCAATTTAAGCAGTATTGGGGGGCCATTCTCCCGGGGTTTGGGGTAATTCAACCTGGCATATCAATTGCATGCCTAAAGGTGCAGTGCCCATTACTACTATCCTTCTTCAGGAGCAGCAAAATGAAATCCATGAAACGCATTCAAAAGCACCCTCAGGCCGGCTTCACCCTGATTGAACTGATGATCGTCGTGGCCATCATCGGCATCCTGGCCGCGGTGGCGATTCCCGCTTACAGCGACTACACGGTCAAGGCCAAAGTGGCCAATGCTCAAGGGGCCGTTGATTCCGTCAAAACCGCTGTTGCCCTGTGCGCACAAGAAGCTGGCGGCGACCTTAGCGGCTGCAACAGCGGTGCCAATGGTGTGCCGAACTTCACCGCTACCAAGGAAGTCACCACCGCGACCGCCGCAGCTGGCGTGATCACCTACACCTTCGCCACTGGTGTGGGCACCGGAGTCGACGGCAAGACCGTGACTATCACACCGGCAATTGCCGCCGGAGCCACCAACTTGCGCTGGACTGTGAACGCCGCAGCAGTAACCAACGCAGCGGCGAAAACCGCCCTGGAGAAAAACAACTGATTAGCTGCAGCCCTGCACCGCGTAGTTCCTCCCAAATGCCGTTCCGCTGAGCTGAACGGCATTTTTCTTATGTCCCCAGCCGACGCCAAGCAGTATGCCGTCATTGCTAATCGGTAAGTCAATGACACACAAGGTCATTTGGCTGGCGACACGCTTCTGGCCGGCGAGCGCAGAGCGACGGGGAAAATCACTGTGACTACCAGCCCCCGCACGCCGTTGGCGCCCAGCTTGATCTGAGCATGGTGGGCGTCAGCGACGCTTTTCACAATCGAGAGCCCCAACCCACTGCCCCACACCTCGTGCCCTTCCGGACGATAAAAGCGGTCAAACAAACGCTCACGCCCTTGTTCCGGCACACCGGGGCCGTTATCCGCCACTTGCAGGAACGGCGCCCCGTCCACCAGGCCGGCCATGACGTCCACCTGCCCACCGGGCTGGGTGTAGCGCAAGGCGTTGTCCACCAGGTTACGCAGCATGGCCGACAGCCCCTCCACATGGGCATGGATGCTCAGCGCCTCCGCCTCCGCGCAGACGCCCAAATCGATATCCTTGCTTTCCGCAAAAATTGCCAGGTCCGCCACGGTCTGCTGCGCGATCCGCAGCAGGTCGCAGCGGCCGTGCGGCGGCTGGGCGCCCTGCTCCTGGCGCGCCAGGGTCATCAGCTGTTGCACCAGGTGGGTGGCCCGGTCCAGCCGCTCGTGCAGGCTGCGGAAGGCTCGCTGGCGTTCCCCTCCCGCCTCATCCGTCACTTCCGCCAGGCGCAGCTGCAGCTTCAGCGCCGTCAGCGGCGAACGCAGCTCGTGGGCGGCATCGGCGACAAAACTCCTTTGCATGGCAATGGCGGCCGCAATCTTCTCCAGCAAGCCATTGAGCGCGCCGACGATAGGCAGCAGCTCCGGCGGTAAACCATCGGCCCGCAGCGCCTGCAGGTCTGCCGGGCTGCGCCCCCGCACGGCCTGGGCCAGATTCTCAAGCGGCCGCAAAGCGCGCCCCACCACCACCCAGATCAGCAGCGCCATGGCCGGGAATAGCAGCAGCAAGGGCGGCGCGGTGCGCAGCGCCATGTAGAAGGCGGCGCGCTGACGCATGGCGAGCGGCTGCGACACCTGCACCGCATAACCGGAGATCACTTCCGAATAAACCCGCCAGCGCCCGCCCTCATGCTCCACCGTGACATAGCCGGTTGGCTGCGGCAGCGGCAGCATCGGTCCCGCCTCCGTGCGGAATACCAGGCGATGCGCCGCGTCCCAGACGTGCACGTCCAGGCGGTCGTCCACCTTGTCTTCCAGCGGCATGCGCCATTGGCCGGGCGCCTGCAGCGGCAGCCACCAGGCCAGCTGGCGCAGACGCTGGTCAGAATCTTCGTCGGCTTCGTGATCGGCGCGTGAATACAGCAGCGCAACTGCAGCCAGCATGAACACGGCCATGCCGCCGATCAGGCCGATCAGCAGCCGGGTACGGATGGTCTTCATGCGGTCGCCAGCTTGTAGCCCACGCCGCGCACATTCTTGATGAAGTCGGTGCCCAGTTTCTTGCGCAGGTGATGGATGTGGACGTCGATGGCATTGCTCTCAATTTCCTCCCCCCAGCCGTAGATGCTCTCCTCCAGCTTGTTCTTGGAGACCACGTTGCCTGGCGATTCCAGCAAGGCCCGCAGCACGGCGAATTCACGCCCCGGCAGACGCAGCGGCATCCCCTTGAAGCTGGCCAGGTGGGCCGCCATGTCCATCTCCAGCCCGCGGTAGGACACTAGCGGCGGATGAAACGCCTTGCCACGCCGCAGCAGTGCGCGTACGCGCGCCAGCAGTTCGTCGACCTCATACGGCTTGACCAGGTAGTCGTCGGCACCGGCGTCCAGTCCCTCCACGCGCGCGGCGGTGGCATCCCGCGCCGTGACGATCAGCACCGGGGCCAGGCCGCCCTGGGCCCGGTACTCGCGCAACACCTGCAGACCCTGTTTTCCCGGCAGGCCCAGGTCGAGCAGCAGCAGGCTATAGACATCCTGGCGCAGGGCCAGCACGGCGCTGTCGCCATCGCGCACCCAATCGACCGCATAGTTCTCCCGGCGCAGCACTGTCTCCACGCTCTCGCCAATCATGCGGTCATCTTCAATCAAAAGCAAACGCAACACTGTCTCCTGAACTAATTACGGGATGCGCTGGCAAGCCTGCAGAGCGACCACCGCGCATCCCCGCATCGCCTTACTGCAAGGGGGCAAGGCCGAGCTGCTGGCGCAGCTCATTCCGGGCCGCCGCCAGTTCCGTCTGGTACTGTGGATTGGTCGTCATCACGGCATGGGTGCTATAAGCCAGCAGCTTGGCTGCAGCGATGTCGCTAGGGTAGTGCACTCCGCATACCAGGCGGTTCTCGGCGTAGACATCGGCGCGCGCCAGGATCGCGTCGCGCTGCTCCGGTACCATGTCGATCAAGGCTAGTGCCGCCAGATAGCCGGCAGTGGCATGGCCGCTGGGATAGGAATTGTCCGCCTTGGTTGCCTTGCAGGCTGGCCTCAGGCTCTGGTCCAGCTTATACGGCCGCACCCGCTTGAAGACGGCCTTGAGCGGATCAGTGTTGACATCCTCGTCATGCTTGACCCGCTGGCCAAACGCCACCGTCAAAGGCAGCGCACCCGGATTGAACTTTTCCCCCAGCACGCTCTTGTAGATGAACAGTGATTCCTCGGCCGCATCCGCCCGCGCCTGCGCCTCCTGCGCGCTGGTGCGGCTGGCCTGGATGCGATGCAGTTCCGCCAGTTCCGCCTTGGTGACGGTGGAATCGGCTGCCGGTGGCGTGGACAGGATCCAGAGTCCGTGAGTCTGGGCCGGGCCGGCAAAGTTAGGCTCCTCCGCGAAGGCAGGAGTGCTGAGTAGGGCCAGCAATGCAATAACGATTTTCTTCATGGCGAGCTCAGAAGTCCAGAGTCAGGGTCATCGATACGCTGCGCGCTGGCAGCACGGTCAGCAGGTCGGCCGGCGAAGGCGCGGCGCTGGAGCTGGTCTTGGTGCCGGCCGAGGCGATATCGACGATGCTGTGGTTGTTGAACAGGTTGTTGACGCCAAACTGCAGCTTGGCCTGCTTCACCATGGCCAGCGGGGTCTTCACGCGGTAGTTCACGAACAGGTTGGCCAGCGTCACAGGATCGATCTTGAAAGCTTGATGGACCGCGCCATTGTCGGCATACACGGTGCCAACCCGTTTGACGAACAGGCCCGTATTCCAGCCGTTCTGGGTGTAGTTCAAGCCCAGGGTTTCGGTATCGTTGGGCGCGCCCGCCACCCACTTGCCGGTGTCGTACTTGGTGCTGCCAACGGTGGCGTTGGCGTACACGCTGAAGCCGTTACCCAGCAGGACAGTACCCTCCGCTTCCACACCCTGGCTGATCTCGGCGCCGTTCAGGAAGTACACCGGATTTTGAGTAACCGGATCAATCGACGACGAGTAAGGGCTATCCAGGCGGATGTGGTAGACGTCGGCCGACAGGTTCCATTGCTCGGTTTGATACACGGAGCCGATCTGGCTGGTGGTGGACTTGGTGGCGTTCGGCGTGGTGGTGACCTTGGCGTTCGGCGTATCGAATACGCTGGTCGAAGGAATCTGGTCGCCGCGCGCCACCTGCGCGTAAGCGCTCCAGTTTGACGCCAGCTGGTAGTGCACATCCAGCGACGGCAGGGTGTCGGTATATTTGACCGAGTTGTCGACGAAGGGCGCGCCGCCCAAGCCGCCCACCGCACCGCCGTTGTCGCGGAAGTGATGGAAGTCCTGCTTGTACGAAGCGTACTTCACACCCGGCGTAATGCGCAGGGCTGGCGTGACGTGGAACTCATATTCAACATAAGGCTGGACCGTGGTGGTCTTGTAGCGCTCCATGAAGTTAGGCAGCGCCACATCCAGCCAGGTGCGTGGATCACTCTGGATCTGGTATCGGAAGCTATTGGCATAGTCATACCATACGCCGGTGCGCAACACGCCGAGCGCCGACTCCTGGCTGACGCGCAGCAGATTGCCCTTGGTCAGATAGGAGTTCAGCTTGTCGATGGCGCTGGTGGCGGTGATGGCGGTGGCGCTGTTGTACTTCTGCTGGTTCCAGTAGCGGTACACGTAGGCTTTGTCTTCCAGCTTCCAGCCGCCACCCAGATTGGTGGTGACGCCGACGTAGTTGAACGCGGTCGAAATATCGTAGAAGTTGAAGCCCCAGTAGTTTGGCTTGGTCGGATCACCGCTCAGCACGTCGTTGTAATCGCCGATATTGTAGTTGGCGCGCGAGACGCCCTTGATGTTGGGCGTATTGTTGGTCAGGTTCAGCCAGGACGAGAACAGGGTCAGCGCGGTATCGTCGCTGAGCTGGTAGCGGTACTTGAGCGATGCGGCGTCGCGCTTTTGCTTGTTGTAGGTCTGGTAGCCATCCGACTTCATCTCCTGCAGATTGAGCAGCAGGTTGGAGCTGCCGTTGGGACCGAACTGGCCAGTTTCGTGCTCCAGGCCGACCAGCGAAGTAGCCCAGGTACCGTAAGAGCCGGTGGCGCTGGTGCGCTGCTGGCTTTCCAGCTCGCGCGACAGCAGGTTGATCGAACCGCCGTAAGTGGCTTGCCCGATAGTGGCGGCCGAGCCGGGGCTGCGGTCGATCACCGCGCCGCTGGTGAACTGGCTGGGGAAGAATACCCAGGCGTGGTGGCTGACGCCGTTGGTATCGTTGAAGGGAATACCGTCGAACGAAATCACGCTATTGCTGTCGGCCAGGCCGCGCATGGTGGTCTTGTTGTCACCCAGGCCGACGCCGTTGGGGCTGTAGCTGAACATGCCCGGCGCCATCTGCAGCAACTGGCTGTAATCGGCGATCGGCGAAGTAAAGTCGCGCACAAAGGTATCGCTGACTTCGGAAATGGCTGAGCGCGCGTCCAGATTGCTCTTGGATGGAGCGCTCGACGAGGCGGTATTCAAAGCCGAGCGGATCTCCACCACGGCGGTGGGCGACAACGGCGCGACGTCATTGCCATCCACCACGGTAGCAGCCCCCCCTTCCGCCGCATGGGCAAATGCCGTTTGCAGCAGCGCAGTCAGCAGGGCCAGGGCAAAACGCGGCGGGATCGAGAGACCGTTGGTGTTCTTGGACGAGCGGTACATAAAGCATTCCTTTTGCGGAAGAAGAAAAGCCGCTAGGTTAGAAACACTTTATGTCATCTGAATGACAAGCTTGCTAAAGGCAAAGCAAACGTTGTATTTGTATTTTCCGAAGTAAATAAAGGATTTTGTTAACGCAGCCTTAACTCTCGGGCTGGCATGCTGATGCGGTTAACAGTTGTGGCTGTCGCCGCACCGACTTGCTCTACTTACTTATGACTTACCAGACAATGACCTATTTGCGCGGAGTAAAGTACTGTTTTTGACGCACAAATAAAGAGATCCGCCGAAGCGGATCTCTTTCATTCAGCATAGTGCTTGATACTTGATGTTGCGGCTGAGCCGCTGATCGGTTTAAAGGCTGCCCGAGACGTTCAGGCCGACAGTGCGTGGCACCAAGCGGTAGTTCTCCTCGAAGAACTGGACGCTAGGACGCTGGATCACCTTGCTGTTATTGCCCAGGTTCTTGGCGAACAGCGACAGCTGCCAGTTGGTGAAGTTGGCGCCGATGCTGGCATCAACCGTGGCATAGGCTGGGCGGGTGTAGTCGCTGTCGCCGATATGCGGGGTGCCGTAGCTGCTGCCGGTCCAGTGCGCGCTTATACGCGCGAAACCATCGGTGCTGTTGGTGATGGTGTAGCGGTAGTCGGCGTCGATGGTGGCGTTGAACTTCGGCACGCCTGGCACCTTCTGGCCCGGCAGCGAACCCAGCGCCTGGTTGGCATCGATCAGATAGGCATCGGTGTAGCCGCCACTCAGGCCCAGCGTCAGGTCGCGGGTCGGTTTGCCCCTCACTTCCAGCTCGATACCAGTGCTGCGCGCCCTGCCCGCATTGGTTTCGTAGTCGAAGGTACAATTCAGCGCTCGGTCGACCTGGATATTGTTCCAGGTGATGTAGAACGCCGAGGCATTTACCGACAGGCGATTGTTCAGGAAGCGCGACTTGTCGCCCACCTCATAGCTCCACAAAGAGTCTGGGCCGAAGCTGGCCGGCGCTTGCGACAAACCCATACTGACCAGCTCGGCACCGCACAGTGAGAGCGGAATGTCGCGGTTCTGGCTTCCCAGGCGGAAGCCCTTGGCGGCGTTTGCATAGAGCATATCGCTTGGATCGATGTTCCAGGACACGGCAAATTTCGGCGTAAACGCGTGGGTATCGACCGGGTGCGGCAGCTGGATGGTTGGCGCCTCGATCGCGGTGAAGTAATTGCTGCCTTCCCGCGCCAGCGAGTCGGTGGCGTACAGGTCGCGCAAGCCGACGGTGGCGTTCAGGCTGGGAGAGAAGTGGTAGCTGACTTCGCCGAACAACGCCTTCTGCGTGTTGAGGTAGTGGCGCGCGCTAAAGTAGGCGCTGTCGTTGGCAAAGGCTCCTGGGAAGGTGCCGGCCACGATGTTTGGATCATCGGTGCGCACGCCATAGGAGGCGAACAGCGCGTTGATGCCTGGGATAGGTTCGTTATCGTTGACCGTGGTGCGCAAATTGGAGAAGTAAACACCGCCCAGCCAGGTCAGAGCATTGCTACCGTTCTTCGCATCATAGGATTTGGAGGCCAGCCGGAATTCCTGCGAGAACTGACGCACATCGTTATTCAGATAAACGTAGCCCGGCATGACGGTCAGCGCGGCGGCCAGGCCGGTCGGCGCACCCGGCTGAATGAAGCTGCTGCCGATGAAGGCGCTGTTGGCCTGGGTGCCGTCCTGCAGGCGCTTGAAGTTACGCTTGTAGTAGCTGGTGACCGAAATCAGGTCGGCATTACCCAGGTCGTAGTTGGCCGTCAGGCTGGGTACCAGCAGCTTGTCATTGCCTGGTTCCAGGAACGGCTTGCTGATGCTGTAAGGTGGCAGCGGCGCGCCGGTGGTTTGCGACGTCGGATATTCTGTACCCAGGTCGGCGGTCTTGATCTGCTGGTAGAACACGGACGGCGTCAGCGTCAGATCCTTGTTGACCACCCATTTCAACGCCACGCGAAGCACGGCGTCGTCTTCCTTGTTGGTCTTGGTGCGCAGCGTGGCCAGCGTGTTCGGATCGACCTGGGTGATGTAGCCGCTGGTATGGCTGCTTTCCAGTCCAATGCGCAGCGCCATCTCGCCCGGGATCATCGGTACGTTCAGCACGCTGCTGACGGTGTTGTTGATGCCGCCCTTGGAGGTCGAGGACACTTCGGCCGTTTCATAGTTGGTAGTGTGCGTCAGGTCCGGCTGGTTCATGATGACCTTCAGCGTGCCGCCCATCGAGCTGGCGCCGTACAGAGTGCCTTGAGGGCCGCGCAGCACTTCAATGCGGTCGACATCGAAGAACTTCGGCTCCGGACTGCCAAGGCTGTAAAGGTTACGTGTCGTCATCGACACGTCGTCCATATAGATGCCGACCGTGCCCGAACCGGCGCTGGAAGCGATGCCCCGCATTTCGATGTTCGACAGGCCCGGGCCGTTGCCCTGCGTGCCGCCAGAAAAGGAGATGTTAGGAACGTTGCGGGTCACGTCTTCCAGGCCGGCGATATGCTTGGCTGCCAGGTCTTCGCCGCCGACTACCGATACGCTGATTGGCACCTTGTTGACGTCCTCCTTGCGTTTCTGGGCGGTGACCACCACCGATTGAATTTGGTCGCTGCGGACGGTTTTTTTGGCAATGGCCCCGCTTTCATCAGACGTCGCGGACGCTGCATCCTGCTGAGCGCACACCATCCCGCTGAACACGGAGCTGGCACTGAACAGCGTGGCGATGGCCAAATTCAATCGAGTACGTTTCATCTTCATATGCAATCCCCTCACTACTGCGTTATGGACAAAATTCATGATGCATATCGCTGCCGCCCTGGCGCCGATGACGGATAAGTCGTCGGCGCGGTGGCGTTGGGTCTGCTTCGGATGGGGATGGTCCGAAGTTGCGCCACGTCGCATCGCTCTGTAAGGAGACTAACTTGTATAGACAATGCCGGTCAAGTTAAGACGGGGCCACCGAGCAAGCCACTTGCCAGTCTGTTGTAATTGTGTCAGTGGTGGCAGGGTTTCGCCGGAGGAGTAAGTTGCAGTGATCGTGACTTGAGACAATACCCGCGCCACTGCATCGAGGGTTTTCCTGCCGGCAAAGGAGATACTCGGCACCCAGTGCCACCACCGCAAGTACGATCATGGCCGAGAACACCCCTGCCGCGTTGAAAGTACCTTGCGCAGTCGAAATCAGCAGGCCTATGCCATGCCGCGCGCCCAGGAACTCCCCCACCACGGCGCCAGCCAGTGCAAAGCCGAAACTGGCGTGCAGGCTGGCCAGAATCCAGCTCAACGCTGACGGGAACACCACCGATAACGTCACCTGGCTTGCTGGCACCCAGGCCAGCGCCACCTTCGATCCCATAAGGTCTGCGCCAGGGCGACGCATTTGCGCATGCCACCGGAAAGTTGGTGTGGATAGTGATATTCGAAGCCAGCCAGGCCCACCCGGCGCCCCCATTCGGCCGCCATATAAGTCGCGCAAAGCCAGCGTCACCTTGCCCTGCGGGCTGACGAACCCTCTCGCCATCCTGACTAAAAACCTGCTGGCAATATGAATCCCGATCAGGAAGATAGGCAGTTTTTCTGATCACCAGACGCTCCGCGCCCCCAAAAACGCCCCTCAAAATACAACGCTACAGTTGGTATCAAAATACCCATGGTGCCCTCCATTCGCGATCAAGTGTAGCGCCGGCGCGCAGATTTCCCGGCTGGATCTAAAGCAGCTTTGCAGGCCGTTTCACTTCCTGACACTTCAAGGACTGCTGCTACAACATACCTGTTAATAAATTCACCAACCTCACGAATGATTATGGTTAACCACGGTGCAAAGCCGTTTCCCGCCTACGGTATTAGGCAATAATGCCTTCGCGGAGAATCAACGGAAGCCGGCATTCCCGGTCTTCGGGCCGCACCCAGCGAACATTCTGGCCTCTGCTCGTTCGAATTTGCTGGCCTTGATTCCACAACAGGGCCCGGCGTTCAGCGCACGGCTGCCCGCCCTGAGACAACCTTTTCATTGTGAGCATTACATGAGCACATTCTCGACCGTCGACCTGATCGTCTTCCTTTGTTACTTCGTTCTTGTGGCCGGCTACGGCCTGTGGGTCTACCGGCGCAAGCAAGCCGGTTCCGGATCGGCTTCGCACGACTACTTCCTGGCCGAAGGCTCGCTGACCTGGTGGGCCATCGGCGCTTCCCTGATCGCCTCCAATATCTCCGCCGAACAATTCATCGGCATGAGCGGTTCCGGCTACCGCATCGGCATGGCCATCGCGGTCTACGAGCTGATGGCGGCCGCCACCCTGGTGATCGTGGCCGTGTTCTTCATGCCGGTCTATCTGAAGAACCGCATCTACACCATGCCGCAGTTCCTGGAACAGCGCTACGGCAAGGCGGTGGCCACCACCATGGCCCTGTTCTGGCTCGGCCTGTACGTGGTGGTCAATCTGACCTCGATCCTGTACCTGGGCGCGCTGGCCATCAGCAGCCTGTCCGGCATCGCCCTGCTGCCCTGCATGCTGTTCCTGGCCGTGTTCGCCGCCATCATCACCCTGGGTGGCATGAAAGTCATCGGCTACACCGACGTGGTCCAGGTGACCTGCCTGGTCATCGGCGGCCTGGTCACGACCTGGCTGGCGCTCGACATGGTGGCTGCCCTGGGCGCCAAGCACGGCGCGCTGGCCGGCTTCTCGGAACTGTATGCGCGCACCCAGGACCACTTTGAAATGATCCTCAAGCGCGACAATCCCAACTACATGGACTTGCCCGGCCTGTCGGTCCTGCTGGGCGGCATGTGGATCGTCAACCTGAACTACTGGGGCTGCAACCAATACATCACCCAGCGCGCCCTGGGCGCCGACCTGCCGACGGCACGCAAAGGCCTGCTGTTCGCCGCCTTCCTGAAGCTGCTGATGCCGGTGATCGTGGTTCTGCCAGGCATCGCCGCGTTCGCCCTCGACAAATCGGGCGCCCTGGGCGGCGCCATGAGCCAGGGCGGCGAGCTGAATCCCGACCGCGCCTACCCGATCCTGCTGAACCTGCTGCCATCGGGGCTGAAAGGGATCGCCTTCGCCGCCCTGACCGCGGCCGTGGTGGCCTCGCTGGCCGGTAAGGCCAACAGCATCGCCACCATCTTCACGCTCGACATCTACAAGAAATCCTTCAACCCGGCCGCCGACGAGCAGCGCATGGTGTGGATCGGCCGCGTCGCGGTGGTGATCTCCATGCTGCTGGCGGTGCTGATCGCGCCGATGCTGGGCATCGACAAGAAAGGCGGCTTCCAGTACATCCAGGAATACACCGGCTTCGTCTCGCCCGGCATTCTGGCCATGTTCCTGCTGGGCTTCTTCTGGAAGAAAACCACGGCGGGCGCGGCCATGTTCGCCACCGTGGGCGGCCTGCTGGGCTCGATCGTGCTGAAGTTCCTGCCGCAGATGACGGACCTGTCCTTCCTGGCCCAGATCGGCTTTGCCAAGGCCAATGCGGCGGGCGTGGCCGAGATCCCATTCCTCGACCGCATGTTCATCGTGTTCTTCTTCGTGGTGGCCGGCATGGTGTTGATCAGCAAACTGGCGGAAGCCAAGCGCGAGGAAGCGGCCAAGCAGCTGCACATCGACACCTCGCTGTTCCGCGTGGACGGCGCCTTCGTACTGGGTTCGGCCGTGATCGGCGTGGTGCTGACCACTATCTACGGTATGTGGTGGTAAGCGCGCAGTAACGAAATCGGCGGGCGCCAGCATGGCCCCGCCGATTATTTTGTTTCGATGTTGTACTGTTTGTAGACCCGCTCCAGTCCGGCTGAGGGGCATGTACAGGGTGTCCGCAGCCTTCAGTTTGCAGTGCACTCTACACCTACCCGGCCGTTCCGGTCAGTATTTCGATCAGGGCCCGGGAGGCGGCCGACAGGCGGCGATGCGGCGGGTAAATCAGCGAGAAACGGTTGGTGTGGCCCCGCAGTTCCGTCAAAACCTCCACCAGCCGCCCGCTACGCAGGCGCTCCTGCACCACAAACTCATACAGCTGGCACAGCCCCATGCCCTGCTCCGCCAGGGAAACCACACCCAAAACGTCCTCGGAGACCGTCATCGCCAAGGGCGGCAACCATTCAATCGTCTCTTCCCCCGAGCAAAATACCCAGGGGTTGGTGCGGCCTGTGCTAGGTAGATAGAAGGAAGGCCAGGCAGCTGTGATGGGCCAGGTCATCCAGGCTGGCTGGCGTGCCCGCCCTTGCCAGATAGGACGGCGCGGCCACCAGGCATTTGGGCGCATCTTCCAGCTTGCGGGCGATCAGGCCGCTATCGGGCTGGCGGCCAACCCGGATTGCCATGTCAAACCCCTCCGCGACCAGATCGACATTGCGGTTGCCGATGTGCAGCTCGACGCTGACCTTGGGATAGCGCTCCCGAAAGCGCCGCAGCTTTTCCGGCAAGCGGTAATGCCCATAGGTCGTTGGCGCGCTCAGCCGCACCACGCCGGTCACCTCGCCATCCTGGCCCTGGATGACGCGTTCAACCTCGTCGAACATGGAGAGCGAGAGACGGGCTTGTTCGAGATAGAGCCGGCCGGCATCGGTCAAGCTCAGCTGACGCGTGGTCCGGCGCAGCAATTGGGCGCCTAGCCTGGCCTCCAGCCGGCTAACGGCCCGGCTGACGACGGATGCCGTGGTCGAGAGCACGACCGCCGCCGCCGTCAAGGACCCCTGTTCCATGACGGTCACAAACACTTCAACGTCGGCGAGATGATCAAATTTCCTGGCCATTGTGTCCCAATAAGCAAAAATTATTTGGCTAATAGGTAGTTTATCTCCGTCAAAGGCTTTAATAAAGTGTGAGGCATCGGCATCCCCCTTACATTGAAAGGCAACACCATGAAAAAGATTCTGATCGTTTTGACCTCGCACGACCGCCTCGGCGACACCGGCCAGAAAACCGGCTTCTGGCTAGAGGAATTCACCTCGCCCTACTACGTCTTCAAGGATGCCGGCGCGGCGGTCACCCTGGCTTCGCCGGCCGGTGGCCAGCCGCCGATCGATCCCAAGAGCGACGAGCTGGGCGCGCAAACCGAAACCACCCGCCGCTTCCTGCAGGACAGCGCAGGACAACGCCAGCTGGCTGGCACCTTGCCACTGGCATCGGTCCGCATCGCGGACTATGACGCGGTCTTCTACCCAGGCGGCCATGGCCCCTTGTGGGACCTGGCCAACGATGCGGCATCGATCGCGCTGATCGAAGCGGCGCTGAGCTCGGGCAAGGCACTGGGCCTGGTCTGCCATGGGCCAGGCGCACTGCTCAAGGCACGCGGCGCCGACGGCCAGCCGCTGATCGCCGGCCGCAAGGTGACCGGTTTCTCCAACAGCGAAGAAGCCGCCGCCGGATTGAGCGCGGTCGTGCCCTTCCTGATCGAAGATGAATTCCAGCGCCTCGGCGGCCACTACCAAAAAGGCCCGGACTGGCAGTCCCATGTCGTGGCCGACGGGCGCCTGGTTACCGGGCAAAATCCGGCCAGCTCGGACGCCACCGCCAAAGTCCTGCTGGAGCTGGCATGAAAAGCGCATCCTCCATATCGTCACCAACATCGGCCACTACGACGACCCGACGCATCCCACCGGACTGTGGCTGTCGGAGCTGACCCATGCTTATGACGTTTTCGCCGCCCAGGGATATGAACAGCACATTGTCAGTCCGCTGGGGGGCGCCGTCCCGCTTGAGCCGCGCTCCCTCAAGTGGCCCTACTTCGACCAATCGGCGCGCAATGGGCGGCGCAATCCCGAGCTGCTCGCCATGCTGGCAGACAGCGCGCGCCCGGACCAGATCGCCACAGCCCAGGCCATGCTGGGCCTGCTGTAAATTCAGTCACGCGCAGGCCAACTGCGCCTCGCTTGCGCCCAGGGCGCGCTCGCGGTAGGCGCGCGGGGTGCAGCCCAGTTCGCGCTTGAACACCAGATGCATGTACTGCGGCGAAGTGAAGCCGCAATCCAGCGCCACCTCGGCAATGCTGCGCGCCGCATCCTCCACCCCGGCCTTGGCCGCCTCCAGCTTGAAATGCAGGATCGCGTCGTGCACGCTGCAGCCCAGTTCCATGCGGAAGTAGGTTTCCAGCGAGGAGCGCGACACCCCCACGTATTGCGCCACCTGGTCGGTCTTGATGCCCTGGCAGGCGTACTGCCGGATGAAGTGCTGGGCCCGCATCACATGCGGATGACGGGTGCACTGGTGCAGGCTGGACGCCAGCACATTGATGCCGGACGGTGGCACATGGATGCGCGTATCGGCCAGGCGCACACCGTGCAGCATCTGGTCCAGCAGGTGGGCCGCGGTGCGCCCCATTTCCTGCGTCCCCTGGATCACCGAGCTGAGCGGAATGCGGCTCAGCATGCGCACCATCGGATCGTTGTCGATGCCGATCAGCGCCACCTGCTCCGGCACCGCGATGCCGGCAATGGTGCAGGCCTGCAGCAACTGGCGCGCGCGTGCGTCGGTGACGGCGATGATGCCGACCGGCTTGGGCAGGCTGCGCAGCCAGGCAATCTGGCCCTCCATCGCCTCGTCCCAGGAGGAAGCGCTGGTTTCGCAGCCGCGAAAAATTTCCGCCTCCATGCGGTCTTCCTGCATCAGGCTGAGAAAGGCAGTCTCGCGCTCCTGGGCCCAGCGTTTTTCCTGCGCCTTGGGCAGGCTGAACAGGGCGAAGCGGTGCAGGCCGACGTCAATCAGATGGTCGCGCGCCAGTTTGACCAGCTTGTGGTTATCGGTGGCCACATAGGGCAGGCCCTGCGGGTAGTCGGCCTCGTCGGCATAGGAGCCACCCACCGCCACCACCGGGATACGGCAGCGCGACAGCGCCGCCGCCACGGCCGGGTCGTCGAAATCGGCAATAATACCGTCGCCCTGCCAGTGTTCAATACCATTCAGGCGCAGGCGAAAATCCTCTTCCAGAAATAAATCCCAGGCCGAGCGGGTGCTGCCGAGGTAAGCGCCGATGCCGGCAATAACTTCACGATCAAAGCTTTTATTCGCATTGAATAACAGTGCGATGCGGTGTGCTTTAGCGGTGTTCATCCCGTCTCATGTCTCCGTATTATATGAATATAATCCTGGAGAGATCAGGTTCAGGCGCTATTGCTACTAATAAAATAACCGGCGCCCACCTTGTCTCCTCCGATTTTTATTCTTATCGTTGTGCAGTCAGTTGCGTGAACTAAGCCACGGCTTGAGCTTAGGCGCTCTACCAGGAGACTACTAACGAGTACGGGAGGACTCCTAGCAAAATGCAGAAATTGCGATTAGTTCTGCAAAAAGTGCAAGTGCTCAGACGGGGCTGTCGGCCTGTGGCGGCGACGGGGCGGCGTTGCTGGAAGGATGCTGCGTCGCAATAGAACGGAAGGATTTTGGCGTGCAGCCGTATTCTTCCTTGAACAGCTTATTAAAATACGAAACGTTTGCGTAGCCAACAGAATACGCTATTTCGGCGACCGCCGCATTGTTTTTTTCTATTAATAATCTGGCGGCCTCGGTCAGCCTTAATTTATTCAGATAACTGGTAAATGTCATGTCCAGTTCAGTTTTTAGTACCTCATTAACTTTATTCCGGTTGGTGCCGGTTTCATTCACCACCCGCTCCAGATCCAGCTGGGGATCGGTATAATTCGTCGCAATAAAGCGCAATACCGAGGCTTTTTCCTTGTCCTTATAAGGCTCCAGGGTAAGCTGGCGATAAGCCATCAAGGGCAGGTCTTTTTTCATCCTCAAATCGAGGCTGGCCGTCAGGGCGCGGGTATGGGCCCGGAAAAACCAGATGCCAAACGCCACGCAGCTGGCGACCACCAGCAGCGCCAGCGCGGCCAGATAACGGTAGTCACGCCCATGCAGGGTCAGTTCGCTGATCTCCAGGTAGGAATTCACCTCGAGGGGGCTGTTCAGACTGGTCCCGAACACGATCTTCGTCACGTGGTCCAGGCTATAGCCCTGCTGTGACAGGTCCATGGCGCTGAACCACCACTCCGGACTCGATAAGCGGGCCAGGTCCAGCGACACCGGCATGCCCTGCTCATTGCAGGGGAAATACGTCCCCGGCGAACGATAGGTGTCGAAATTGCCCGGGGTGGAAATGGCCTTGTCGAAGGTGGTCACCACAAACTGCATCGAGTTCACGGGCGAGCATTTCGCCACAAAGGTGATGGTGCTGTACTTGGACCAGTCCACCAAGGCCGGCTTGCCCTTGTCGTCCACCAGCCCCAGTTCGGAGGAAACATAGGGGAAAGGCGCCTGCCGCGTCAGCCGGAAGTCGTAGCGCAGGCGCTCCTTGGTCTGGTCGTGCAGGTGCACCGTTGACGATCCGCCGGTCGCCACATCGGTATAGGTGCGGTAGATCCAGCGCGCCGCGCCCGAGTCGGCGGGCAGCAGGGACAGCGACAGATAGCTTTGATAACCACAAAAACACGCCAGCAGCGCGTTGGCGAGCACAAGGAAAATGAGCGCGAACAGCGCCTTCTTATAGAACTTTTGCATCACGATGGGTGTTGATCTGTCTCGGCCGCATCATACCAGTTCGCTCCCGCCGAGGCGATTCCTTGCGGCGCTGAATTTCGTTCCCGGCTTTGCAGGATTTCGTAATTGCCGCTCACTGTCACCTTTCGCAGAATGCCTCCAGTGCCCTCGCGCACAGCACGAGGACACTCACCCTCCCGCCCGGTCGGGGGAGCCGATGAACTTGGAGCGAGACAATACTACAATGAAAAATTTCCACCCCACCCCGCTGGCGCGCGCGCTACGGGGGCTGTTCGTGCTATCCATCCTGACCCTGGACATGGCGGCGCTGCCGGCCCAGGCCCAGAGTCCCAGCTATACCTTCAGCAACGTCCGCATCGGCGGCAGCGGCTATGTACCCGGCATCATTGCCCATCCCGGCCAGCAGGGCCTGTTCTATGCCCGCACCGACGTGGGCGGCGCCTACCGCTACAACGCCGCCAGCAAAACCTGGATCCCGCTGAACGACTGGACCCTGCCCAGCCAGTTCGACAACGGCGGCATCGACGCCATCGCGATCGACCCCGGCAACACCAGCAAGCTGTACATAGTGGCCGGCATGTATTACGGCGGCACCAAGGCCCTGTTCCTGCGATCCAATGATCAGGGCAACACGTTCACGCAGATCCAACTCCCCTTCGCGGCGGGCGGCAACGAACCCGGCCGCCAGGTCGGCGAGCGCTTGATGGTCGACCCCAACCAGGGCAATATCCTGTTCTACGGCAGCGGCAACTCGGTCGCCAACGCCAGCAACAATGGCCTGTGGAAGAGCAGCGATGGCGGCAGTACCTGGTCCAAGGTCGGCAGCTTCCCTAACCTGTCCAGCGACGGCACCGGCGCCGGCATTTCCTTCATCGCGTTCCAGAAGAGCTCGGGCCAGAACGGCCAAGCCACGCCCGTCATCATCGCCGGCATCAATACAAAGACCGCGCAATCGACCGGCTCCACGCTCTACAAGAGCACCGACGGCGGCAACAGCTGGTCGCCCATCTGGGGACCGACCGACGTTCAACCACAGCGCGGCCAGATCGGGCCGGACGGCAACCTCTACATCACCTATTCGGCCTATTCCTCCAGCGTCGACGGCAACGGCGTGACCCACGAGTACTACGGCCCCGACGGCCTGCACAATGGTCAGGTGTGGAAATACAACATCGCCAACAACCAGTGGACCTGGATCACACCTTGGAACGCCAACGGCAGCAACTGGGGCTTCAACGGCCTGTCGGTACATCCGAGCACGCCCGGCCTGCTGATTGTCAGCACCATCGACCGTTACGATACCCAGGGTGAAACCACCTACCGTTCCACCGACGGCGGCGCCACCTGGAGCGACACCATTGCCAACGCCACCTTTGACGGCAGTGCCGCGCCGTGGAGCACGGTGTACGGCCCGCTGCACACCACCGGCAACTGGGCCTCCGCCGTGCTCGATCCCTTCAACGGCAAGCACGCCTTTGTCACCTCGGGCGGCGGCATCATGGAGTCGAGCAACATCGACGCCGCCAATCCCGCCTGGGCCCTGGGCCAGAACGGCGTCGAGGAAACCGTGATCAATGTGCTGCTGTCGCCCACCGACAACCAGTACGGCGCTCCGCCCCTGATCAGCGGCGGCCCCGACATCTGTGGCTTCGTCCACTACAATCTGAACACGGCGCCCGCCACCGAGTTTTCCAGCCCCACCTGCTCCCAGCTGACCGGGATGGACTATGCCAAGGCCAGCTCCACCTTCGTGGTGCGGGTCGAGGAGGACAGCTACAACGCAGCCAAGCACTACGGCGCGATTTCCTGGAACGGCGGCTATAGCTGGAGCCCCTTCAACAGCAACGGCACCGCCGACCTCAACACCGTCTCCACCAAGGGCGGCGGCAACGTCGCCGTGAACGCCAGCGGCAGCGCCATCCTGTGGGCGCCCAGGGATGCGCCGCCCGCCATCTCCACCAACAATGCCTATTCCTGGAACTCGCTCAGCGGAGTACTGCCGAACAACGTCAAGCTGGTGGCGGATGGTTACAACGAGAACACCTTCTACGCCTACGACCGCCCCACCGGCCAGCTTTACATCAGCGGCGACAAGGGCGCCACCTGGTCCGCGCCAAACACCGGCCTGATCGCCTGGGGCGACCAGCTGACCACCCCGCCCGGCATCGGCGGCGATGTCTGGCTGGCCACCTACAACGGCCTGTACCACAGCACCACCTCGGGCTGGAATGGCTGGGCCAAGACGCCGGGCGTCACGCAGGCCACCGCGCTGGGCTTCGGCAAGGCGGCGCCGGGCGCCAGCTATCCGGCCATGTACGTGATCGGCACCGTCAACAGCGTGCGCGGCTACTACCGTTCCACCGACGGCGGCAACACCTGGCTGCGCATCAATGGCGACGCCCAGCAATGGAGCGGCGGTAACAACGTGATCACCGGCGATCCCAAGACCTTTGGCACCGTGTACATCGGCACCAACGGCCGCGGCATCATCTACGGTACATCTTCAAACTAAGCAGTACGCGCATCATGGGTGGCCCAGCGGCTCCAGGGTCACCAGCGCGATGTCATTGCTGCGCATGGGCAGGCGCACCTCGGCCGTGCCGTGCTGGCCTACCTGCAGTACGCGCGCGGTCTCCGGCAGGTCTGCCGTCAGCGCCTGCAGGTGCGCCAGTTGCGGAGCGCTTAAGGCCTTGGGCGCGCCCATTTCCAGATAGGCTGTATAAGCGTCATTGGCGCGGAAGCCGGTGCGGTGCAGCTGCAGCCGATACTTTCCGGGCGCCAGATGCCGCAGCCGCAGCGTGACCGGCGCAGCCAGTACGGCCGGCTGCACCCGCCCATAGAAGGAGCGGTTGCTCAGCGTCTGCTCCGGCTGCTGGAAGTCCCACACCAGCACGCGCACTGCGGCGCCGTCAGTGGCCGCAGTCGCCTGCCGGTCCTCAAGCGCGATCTCCTTGCCCTGCAACGCATGCAGATACTTGTAGGCGAAGTACGCTGGCTTGCGGATGCCTTCGCGGTTCAGCAGGCCAAAGCCGCCGTGGAATGGCGTGTCCGGTGGTCCCGGCTCTTCGAACAGATCGCTGTAGACCCAGTAGCTCATGCCCTGCACCAGGCCTTGCGTGCCTTTCAGCTTGCTCAGGATGTAGGGCGCGCTGATGTAGGAGTCGTGCACCAGGTCGCGCGGTGTATAGCTGGTGCTCCACTCGCTGAAGTACAGCGGCAGCTTGGGGAAAGGCGAGGCGGCGATCTGCTCGCGCACGCGCCGCACATCGCCGATGATGGCATCCGGTGATGGCGACAGCTTGGTGTCGTCGACGCCCTTCTCGTCCAGGAAGCCGCTGTCCACGCCGTAGGTATGGGTAGTGACGAAATCAACCCCAGCTCCGCTCTGCGCCACATGCGCCAGGAATTCCGGCACCCAGGCCGCGCCCGCAGTGGCAGGACCGCCCACCCGCAGCAGCGGGTCGATGGCCTTGATGCTGCGCGCCGTGTCGTCATACAGCGCCAGATAGTCCTCCAGCTTGCCGCCTTCGAAGAAACCGGCCAGATTCGGCTCGTTCCACACTTCAAAGAACCAGTTGCGCACCTCGGCCTGGCCGTAGCGCGCCTCCAGGTGTTGTATGAAAGCGCTCACCAGCTCCTTCCACGCCTGCGGCTTGGGAATGGAGGTGTTGCCCTGCCAGTAGAAGATCTTCTGGCCGGAGCTGGCCAAGGCCTGGGGCGTGAAGCCCAGCTCCACGAAAGGGCGAATATGGCGCGCCAGCATGGCATCGTAGAGGGCGTCGATGCCGCTCCAGTCATACACGATCTTGCCGTCGGCTTCCCGCACCGTCTTCAGCACATCATGGAAGATCGCATGGAAGCGCAGGTAGCGGAAACCCAGTTCGTCCACGGCAGTCTTGAGCTGGCCCATACTGTCGCCGCGGATCAGGGTGCCGGGATAATCGGAGCCGACCGACAAGTCAAAAAAGCGGTCCAGCGGCTGCGCGGCGCTGGCCGCGTCGACCACGATAGTGCGTGCCGGCGGGGTCGCATGGGCGGCGCCCTGCATCAGGAAAAAAGCGCTGAGTGTCGCCAGAAAGCTTCGGTGAAAATGCTTCATACGTAAGGGTTCCAGGTGAAGTTTGCGGCCATGCTAGCATCGCCCTTGCCGTTTGAAACCTGCGAAAGCCGAACTTGCAATGAATCATTCGCGGCCTTGGTGATTTTCATAATTGCTCCACCCGGAGCCTGTCCGCACAATAGGACAATCGATAACTACAACCAAGGAAGAGACATGAATTTGCCTTACCCGCGCCGGCTGCTGGCGGCACTGATTTCGGCGCTGGCCGCCACCGCAAGCGCCGCGCCGGCAGCACCGGCGGCCGTGCCGCTGGCCACCCTGGACCGCGACGGCGCTTGGGTTAAGGTTGAAGCCTACGGCCCCAACGTGGTCCACGTGACCATCGCTACCGAGAAGGACGAGGCGCTGAAAGGCCCCGGCTACGGCATCCTGCCCGCCAACGCCGACCATGGCGCCTTCCGCCACAGCGCGGGCAAGGACGGTGATACCTTCACCTCCCCGGCCCTGAGCCTGCACATCAACCCGGCGCCGCTGCCGCGCGTGCCCAGCGCGATGGACAAATACTTCGCCTCCGCGCTGGCGCCGGTCGGGCTGCAGGTCAAGAATGCCGAAGGCCAGACCATCCTCAACATGACCGGCTGGGACATGGCGCCCGCCACCGTCAGCGGCGAGAAGACTTACCAGGTCGGCGCCTCTTTCGCCGCGCCCGCCGACGAGCACTATTACGGCATGGGCCAGAACCAGGAATCGACCGGCCCGCTCGACCTGCGCGGCCGCGTGATCGACTGCCAGCACTGGTACGAGGCGCCGGCCGGCGAATCGGTCTGCGTGCCTTTCATGGTGTCGTCCAAGGGCTACGGCATCGTGTGGGACAATCCTTCGCCGACCCGCCTGCAGGCCGCCATCAACGGCCGCACCAGCCTGCAGTCCAAGGTGGGCGAACGCCTCAGCTTCTTCGTCATCACCGGCAAGACGCCGGAGGAACTCTACGCGGGCTACGCGCGCGTCACCGGCAAGACCCCGATCCCGCCCAAGGCCGCCTTTGGCCTGATCCAGTCCAAGGCGCGCTACGAGAGCCAGCAGGAAGTGCTGCGCGTGGCGAACACCTACCGCCAGAAGCGCTACCCGCTCGACATCATGGTGGTCGACTGGTTCTACTGGACCCGCATGGGCCAGCTCGACATCGACCCGGCGCAATTCCCCGACCCGGACGGAATGAACAAGCAGCTGCACGACATGGGCATGCAGTCGATCATCTCGATCTGGCCGCGCTTTGAAACCTCCGGCCGCTACTTCAACGAGCTGGACACCAAGGGCTATCTGCTCAAGGACAAGGACGGCAAGACGGTGGACGGCCTGCCCTTCCGCAGCGACCGCGCCGGCGCCCTGATCGACGCCACCAATCCGGCCGCCCGCCAATGGTTCTGGGAGCATGCGCGCGACAATGTGCTGGCGCACGGCTTCGACTATCCCTGGCTGGACGAGACCGAACCGGACCTGGTCCCGGACGGCTACTTCTACTCGATCGGTTCCGGTGACCGCTACCACAACGTCTTCCCCCTGCTGCATGTGGAAGGCGTGGCCGACGGCATGCGCGCCTGGAAGCCCAACAAGCGCCGCCTGATCCTGTCGCGTGCCGCCTACCTGGGTTCGCAGCGCACCGGCGCGCTGTTCTGGTCTTCCGACATCAATCCGAGCTGGGAAGCGCTGGCACGCCAGATCCCCACTGGCTTGAACATGACCGCCTCCGGCATCGCCTACTGGGGCAATGACATCGGCGGCTGGCAGTGGCTGCCGCAAAGCACCCAAGCCACCCAGGCGCCGCTGCTCGATCCGTCCGGCGCGCGCGACACCGTGGGCCAGAACCACGACTACCCGGAGCTGCTCACGCGCTGGTTCCAGTACGGTACTTTCCTGCCGACGCTGCGCCTGCACGGCGACCGCAAGCACACCGAAATCTGGGAGTACGGCGCCCCGGCCGAAGCCATCCTGGCGCGCTACGACCGCCTGCGCTACCAGCTGATCCCCTACCTCTACAGCCAGGCCAAGAAGACCTACGACAACGGCGCGCCCTTCATGCGTCCCCTGTGGATGGACTTCTCTCATGATCCGAACGTGGCCAATATCGGCACCGAGTACATGTTCGGTCCAGCCTTCCTGGTAGCGCCGGTGACCACGCAGGGCCAGACCGAGAAGGACGTCTACCTGCCGGCCGGCAGCGACTGGTATGACTTCTGGACCAACCAGAAATACAGCGGCGGGCGCTGGATCAAGGCGGCGGCGCCGATCGAGCGCATCCCGGTATTCGTCAAGGCCGGTTCCATCGTGCCGCTGGGGAGCGAGATCCAGTCCACCGCCAGCAAGCAGTCGATTGCCGAGATCCGCGTCTATCCGGGCAGTGACGGCGAGTTCGCGTTGTATGACGATGACGGCGTGTCCTACGACTACGAGCAAGGCAAGGGTGCCCTCACCCGCCTGCAATGGAACGACGCCAAACAAAGTCTGAGCGTGAACGGGGCCGACAAGGAGCTGGCGCGCAACGTCCAGCAACTGCTCAAGGTGGCCAAGTGAAGCGCCGCGCCTTGCTCAGCGAGGCGCGCGCCTCGCAGACCACCTCGCCTGCGCCGCAGTCCACGCACACGCCGCGCTGGGCGCGCGGTATCGAAGGCCAGCGCAAGGCCGATCTTGGCGACGGCACCTACCTGAATCCCATCATCGCGGGCGACCACGCCGACCCGGCCGTGCTCAAGGACGGCGACGATTACTACATGACGTTTTCGTCCTTCATGTCCTATCCCGGCGTGGTGATCTGGCATTCGCGCGACCTGGTTAACTGGACGCCGATTACCGCCGCCCTCAGCAAGCCGATCGGCTCGGTGTGGGCGATGGACATCGCCAGGCACAAGGGGCGCTACTACATCTACATCCCGGCTGGCGACTCGATCTTCGTGATCCATGCCGAACGCATGGAGGGCCCGTGGAGCGCCCCGATCGACCTTAAGCTGCACGGCTGCATCGATCCTGGCCACGCCGTAGGCGAGGACGGCAAGCGCTATTTGTTCGTCAACGGCGTGCGCCGCGTGGCGCTGAGCGACGACGGCCTGGCCACCGCCGGCACGCTGGAACACGTCTACCAGCCCTGGCGCTATCCCGACAACTGGGTGGTGGAGATGTTCGCACCCGAGGGGCCCAAGATTTTCCGCCGCGGCGCCTGGTTCTACATGGTGCTGGCGGTCGGCGGCACGTCCGGCCCGCCCACCAGCCACATGGTGATTGCCGCCCGCTCGCACTCCATCCACGGCCCGTGGGAGAATTGTCCGCACAATCCGATCGTACACACCGCCAGCGCCGACGAACCCTGGTGGTCGCGCGGCCATGCCACAGCGGTCGAAGGACCGGGCGGCGACTGGTGGCTGATCTACCACGCTTACGAAAACGGCTTCCGCACCCTGGGCCGGCAAACCCTGCTGGAGCCGATCGAATGGAGCGCCGACGGCTGGTTCCATGCCCGGGGCGGCACGCTGGCCAAGCCGCTGCCCAAGCCCCGGGGCGGCCAGCCCTGCCCGGCCGGCCACGCGCTGTGCGACGACTTCTCCAGCAACAAATTCGGCGTGCAGTGGAGCTTCTTCAATCCCGGCCCGGATGAAATGCGGCGCGTGCGCTACCAGGACAACAGCCTGGTGATCCGTGCCAAGGGCACGACGCTGGCCGACTCCTCGCCGCTGACCTGCATCGCCGGCGACCGCGATTACGAAGTCTGCGTGCAGCTGGAAATGTCGGAAGGCGCGCAAGGCGGCCTGACGCTGTTCTACAACCAGCGCGGCTACTGCGGTGTGGGCTTCAGCCGGACGCAGATGTTCACCTACCAGTACGGCGAAGAACAAAGCTGGATGCGCCAGGAAGCCAAAGGGGGCCGGGTGCACATCAAAGTCACCAACCGCTCGCAAATCGTGACCTTCCACTATTCGCTCGACGGCCAGCACTGGGTCCAGCACCCATGGCAGGTGGACGTATCGGGCTTCCACCACAACACCTTCGGCGGCTTCCTCAGCCTGACGCCGGGAATCTTCAGCGCCGGCCAGGGCGAAGTGCGCGCCCGCAATTTCCGCTACCGCGCACTGCTGTAAAGTAAGAGAGGGATTTCCGTGGAAAACTACCAGCAAAAGTTCAAGGCATATCGCCGGTGGAATCGCGTGGGCATCGGTGCGGTGATCGTGTTTCTGGCGAGCGTCATCAGCCGGGAGCTCATGGCGCCGATGGCGCCGATGCTTGAGCGGATCGCCCGCACTGCCACCTGCCTGCTGACTATAAAATTTAAATGCTGGCCACCATGACCACTGTCATCCCACGCGCATTAGCCTTGCTCCTTCTGTCTGCCAACCTGGCCTCGTGCGCGCCGGCGCCGCATTTGGTCTATCTGCGGCCAGCGGTCAACGGCGTCGTTCTCGACGACGGTAAGGCGGGCGCTGGCATCGAAGTCTTCCTGGCCAAATTCCCTGGTACAAATGAACCTTGCAATGTCGCGGGAGAAGTCGTTCCCATATCGACGGAAGGCCGATTTGCTTGGCCAGCCTCAACACTGCGAGGCGAGCGGTAGCGACTAAAAGCCTCGCCGCCGCCTCAGCGCGTCCAGGCGCGCGCGCAGCAGCCGCAGGTGCAGTATGGGGTACAGGTTGAACAGCACCTGCACCACCAGGAAGCACAGCGCAGCGCCCGCGTGGCCGCGAACGAAGACGACAACCATGTAGGGTGTGAAGAGTACCGCGGCCCAGAAGTGAATGGCTTCTGCCGAACTGGCCTGACGGTACAAGGACTGCAGGTCCTGATTCCCGCGATACACCGAAGTGTTCAGGAAACGCAGCGGCGTCTCGCGCAGCAGCCGGCCAAAGCCCTGGACGCCCAGCCGCCGATAGGCAGGCCCCCGCGTCTCCCAGCCGGCTACCTCGCGCAAAAATCCAGGCACCCGCAGAACGTAAAGCGGCTCGCCGGCCCTGGCGAGCCCCATGAAATAAAACATCAACAACAGCCCGAGCCAGGGGGAGCCGCTTCCGAGCACTTCACTCAGCATCATGTAGGAAACCGCGAATGCAGCAGCCACCGCGCAAAACACGGTAGCGTGACGCAAGGTCCGGGCTGCAGGCATTCGCGGCTCCAAAGTAAGCGTGCGATCAGCTGGCGTACCGCTTTGCCGATCTCACATACTACGCGGCGGCTTGCCGGCCCGGCGCATCCGCCACATGCTGCTTCAGGAACTGCGCGTGGTCCGGCATGCCGTTCACCGCGCGCGCAATGGCATCGCGCAGATTCCAGAAGTGCGCCTGCACCTGGCGCAGATCCAGCAGTTCCACCAGAGGATCGTAAGCCTTGGGCTGCACACCCAGGCCGGTCAGGATTGCCAGATGCGACGCCTCACGGAAGCCCTGCTGGTCATAGATCATCACATGGCCGGTTTCGCGGAACAGCTCGATCTGGTGCCGCAGCGTGTCGGGAATCGGCATATTGGCGCAATAGCGCCAGAACTCGGAGTCATCGCGGTCGGTGATCTTGTAATGCAGGATGATGAAATCGCGCACGTACTCGTAGCGCTCCGACACCAGGCGGTTGAATTCGTCCGCCAGTTCGGAGCGGCAGTCGCGCTGCGGGAAGTACTGCACCAGCCAGCCCACGGCGTTTTCGATGATATTGATGCTGGTTGACTCGAGCGGCTCCAGGAAGCCGCCCGACAATCCGATCGCGACGCAGTTCTTGATCCACGACTTGCGGCGGCGGCCGGCGGTAAAGCGCAACTGGCGCGGTTCGCCCAGCGCCTCGCCGTCCAGGTTGTCCAGCAGCAGGCGCCCCGCTTCCGCGTCGGACGTGAAGCCGTCGCAGTACACGTAGCCGTTGCCGGTGCGGTGCTGCAGCGGGATGCGCCAGGTCCAGCCGGCCGGACGCGCGGTCGAGATGGTGTACGGCGTAATCTGCTCGCCCTTGGCGCACGGTACCGCCTGCGCGCTGTTACAGGGCAGCATGGCACTCCAGTCCTCGTAGCCCGCCTTGTACACGCCTTCGATCAGCAAGCCCCGGAAGCCCGAGCAGTCGATGAACAGATCACCCTCGAGGCACTGGCCGTCGCGCAGCTTGACGGCGGTGATGAAGCCCGTCTCGGGATGCTGCTCCACCTCAGTGATCATGCCCTCCACGCGCCGCACGCCGCGCTGCGTGGCGTACTCGCGCAGATAGGCCGCATACAGCCCGGCATCGAAGTGGTAGCCGTAGGAGTAAGCCGGCCCGGCGCCCGGCACCAGCTCGAACGGCGGCGCAAAGCGCTGCTTGCGCGCCATCATGGCCGTCATCGACCATTCCTCGAATGGTGGCATGTCCTTGAATTCGCGCGCCAGCCGCATCCAGTGCAGATACGGCGAGCGGCCCTGCACCAGCGGACCGTAGTCGCTGAAACCGTGGAAAAAGCGCTTACCAACCTGGCCCCAGTCCTTGAACTCAATGCCGAGCTTGAAGCTGGCCTGGGTCTTGCGCATGAAGTCCGTCTCGTCGATGCCGAGCGAACGGTTGAAATATGGCAGCGTAGGCAAGGTAGCCTCGCCCACGCCCACCGTGCCGATTTTCGGCGATTCCACCAGCGTGATCTGGCACGAATTGCCCAGCATCCGTACCAGGCCCGCGGCGCTCATCCAGCCGGCGGTGCCGCCGCCGACGATAACGATGTGACGAATCGACTGATCTGACATATTCCGCTCCCTTAATACGTGCCCAGCCTGACCTTCAGCACCACCGGCCGCGCCGTCAGATTGACGCCGTAATCGGCCTGGTCGCCATTCCAGTTGCGCTCCATGAGCCATTGCCCACTGGCGTCAAAATGCCCTTCCTCGACCCGCGCCAGCATGGAAGGCTTGCCGGCATTGACGCCGTCGCCCTCGAAACGCAGCCGGGCGCGCTGGCCCACCACGATGAACTCATTATCGCCGATCTGCGCCAGCGCCACGCCGCCGTTGGGCTGCTCGGTGCCGGGCGCGAATTCCTTGCGCTGGGCCAGCCAGTCCTCGTCGCCAAACTGGCCAAGACGGAAGGCTACCGTCACCTTCCAGTTCTTCAGCGTCAGCTGCTGCGGCGCGCGGTCGTCGCCCTCGGCCACGCCATGGGTACGGCCCTCGAAGGCCCACTTGGCCCACAGCCGCTCCATCGGACGGAAGACCTCGAAGACCTGGCCGAAGGGTTCGGCCATGCGCTTGTCGGTGAGCGGAGAACCCAGTGGATAGTTGCTGTAGTCGGCATAGTCGACCCCGAATGGCGCCACGCCCAGCGAACCGCGTCCCAGGATCTGGTACACGTAGCGCGCATAGGCGGCCGCATTGCCCATCTCCGGCACGAACAGCGCGTTGTCGGGACGCTGGAAGCGATCCAGGTTGGCCGTCACGTGCGGCGAGTCCGCTGAATACAGATCGGGGCCGACGATGTCGATATGCGGCGCCACCGCCTTGTAGATGCCCAGCACGTCATAGGTCGGGCCGCCGCTGGCGAAGTTGTTCTTCCATGGCGCCAGCGGCTCGATCGGATCGCGCAGCGCATTGTTGACGTACATTGGCAGGTCGTCGACCGCCCTGCCCGCGCTGGCGATTTCCTCGATATAGCGCGCAATGGCATAGCTGTGGAAGTACTGCTCGGCATAGGGGCCATAGACCTGGCTCCAGTTGCCGCTGGCGGCGCCGTCCACGGCGGGCTTCTGCCGTGCCAGCACGGCGGCCGGCACCGGCTGGCGGAATTCCGCCTCCGCCTGCGGGCCGAAGTCGCGCACATGGCCATAGGTGCCAACCTCATTTTCGACCTGCACCATGATGACAGTGTGCTGGGCCTGGTCGGCCTGCTTCAGGTGACCCATCAAAGCCACGAAGGCGCGCTTGTCCGCCTTCAGCGTCTCCGCGCCCAGCGGCGACAGGCAGTAGGTCAGCTTGCCGTCCTTGTCCAGCATGCGCGGGAAGCGCGCGTTGTTGAACTTGGCCCACTCCGGCACATACTGCGGATTGGTGTTCTTCCAGGTGCCAAACCACAGCAGCACCAGCCGCACCTTGTGCTCGCGCGCCTGCGCCAGCAGGGTATCGACATAACTAAAGTCGAACTTGCCCTCGCTTGGTTCGATCTGTTCCCAGGCCACCGGGATTTCCAGCGTATTGGCATGGGCATCTTTCACGGCCGGCCAGACCTGCTTGAGCGCGCCGGGGTAATTGCTTGAATTGTGGGCTTGCACGCCCAGCATGGTGTATGGCTGGCCGTCGACCAGCAGGGCATAACGCCCATCCTGTTGCACCAGTTTTGGCATCGGCGCGGCGGCCCAGGCCGGCAGACAGGCGGCGGCCAGCGCCGGCAGGCAAGACGACAGCAAAATACGGCGGAAAGGCATCTTCACGTGACATGACTCCTGAATGAGCAAAAGAAAAAACCTCTTACGGCCGTGCAGGGCCGCAAGAGGTGGGGAGCTACATCAACTTAGAACGAGTAATGCGCCTTCAGGTAGTAGCTGCGGCCAGTGAAGTTCGCAAAGTGCAACTTCAGACCGATTTGCTGCTGCTCGTACTGCTTGAACATGGCGTTGGTCAGGTTGCCGACGTCGAAGGACACGGTCAGGTTCTCCAGCACCTTGTACTGCATACCGAAGTCCAGCTGGCCGTAAGCCCCACCCCAGATCGGCAGCGCGTAGTTAACCGAGCTGGCCTGGCCCTTGTTCGGGCTGTTCGGATTCTGGTCGATACCATCGCTGCCGTTGGTGCCGTAGGCGTTGATCGCCTGCAGGTAGTCCGAACGCCAGCTGTAGGCCAGACGCGCCGACCATGGGCCCTTGTCGTACAGCAGGGCGAAGTTGGCGGCATTCTTCGACATGCCCTGCATCGGCAGGTTGCCCAGCACGTGGCCGTCGGTGTCGCAACCGGCCAGGTTAACCAGGGTCGCCGCGTCCAGCGTGTCCTTCGGCGTGCACCACAGCGAGGTCGGTGCGTGCATATCCTGCTTGCTGCGGATATAGGTGTAGTTGCCTTGCACTCCGATGCCCTTGAGCCAGTCCGGCACATTGTCGAAGTAATGCTGGAAGCCCAGCTCGGCGCCGTAGGCGCGGCCATCGGCGCCGTTGGCCGGCCCGTTGCTCAGGAAATTATGCGCCGTGCCGTTGATGTCGTTCAGCGTATTGACCACGGTGCGCTGGATGACGATGTCACTGATATGCTTGTTGAACACCGACATCGTCAGCGAACTACCGTGGCTGGAATACCACTCGGCCGTCAAATCCACGTTGTTCGACATGACCGGCTTGAGCATCGGGTTGCCGTTGTCGGTGCCGGTGTAGTCGATCGAATCGACCACGTTCAGCTTGGTCACCGGGTCGGTGTGCGTGTTGACCTTCATGTTCAGCGAGGAGTACTGCTGCATCTGATAGAAGTCCGGCCGCGCCATGCCTTTTGAGGCAGCGAAGCGGAACTGCAGCTCGTCGCTGGCCTTCATGCGCAGGTTCAGGCTCGGCAAGACGTTGGTGTAGTCGTGCTCGATCGTGCTCAGCTGGTTCACGGCCGGAATCGTGGGCACGCCCGGCGGCTGCGGACCGGTCGGCGGGCTGAACGTGGTCATGCCGGTTGCCTTCTCTTCGGTTTGCACGACCCGCACGCCGACATTGCCGTCAATCGGATAACGCAGATTGTCGAAACCGAAGCGCAACTGGCTGAAGGCGGCCTTGGTGCGCTCCTTCTGCAGATTGGTATCGGTCGGACCACCGAAGACCGAAGGCGTCCAGTTGGTGCAATCACCAGTGGTGCCGGGATTATTGCAGTACAGGTTGGCATAGCCGTGCAGATCCTTGAACGCCGCCGGCACGCTGTTGAAGGTGCTGGTCACCGTCGCCTGGGAAGGAACGATGATGTTCGGCGCCGCCGGCAGCGTGCCATTGAAGAAGTTGCCGAAGCTTTGCACGTGGTAGTACGCCGGATTGATGCGCGGATCGCTCACCACCGCGAAGTGGCTGTAGGGCTGCCAGCTGTCGCCCACCGACCAGGACGAGGTAATGTTGGCCCATTCGTTGCCGCCATTGCCGCCGTGGGTGCGGTTGGTGACCGAGTCGCGGTCGGTCATGCGGACGCCGAAACGCAGGTCGCGCAGCACCGGATCGTCGAACACGAACTTGGCGTCCAGCCGCGCCGCATTCTGCGTGGCTACCCCGGCGTCGCGGTGCTCCTGGGCGAAGGCCCAGGCGTAATGGCTGGGGTCGGCCAGCCAGGCGCGGTCGCCGGCGTCGAAGGTGTAGGTCGGCACCGAAGTGCGCAGATCTACCGTCTCCTTGGGCATGTAGCCGGCCAGGCCGACCGTGTTGTCGTAGGCTTGGGTGGTGGCGCGGGTGTGCTGCAAGTCGGCCTTGAAGGTCCACTGGTCGGTAGCGCGCCACTCGGCGTTCCAGGACAGATCGGAAGTTTCGGCCTTGCGGCTCGACTGGCGCCCGTCGGTGCCGAAGCCGATGCCGTTGCTCAGGCCGAAACCGCCGTCGCTTGGGTTGCGCAGGACGCCCGTCAGCAACGCCCCCTTGGAGTCGTAGGTTGCGCCCGGATCGACCGTCACCGTGGACGGCGTGGTCGCCATGAAGAAGCCGCTCTCCTCGGTGTACATCTTGTACTTCGACTTGAAGTAGGTCATCGCGGAAGACCAGTTCTCGTTCTTCCATTGCAGCGCGCCATACAGGCCGTCACGGGTACGGTTGAACGTGTTCGAGCTCCAGTTCGCGCCCGGGCTGATCCAGCGCAGCTGGCCGGGATCGATATCGGTGCGCGGAATGTAGGGGGCGACGCCCATGCTGTCGCTGGCGGTGGCAATCTCCGAGTGCGCCAGGTCAAGCAGCGCGCCGAACTGGCCCATCGGCGTGGTCCAGCGGTTCGAGATCAGGCCGGAGATGCCCGGCTTGGTCTTGGTGCTGCGGGTGGCGCGCGACTCTTCCAGCGACAGCGCCGCCTTGAAGCCCTTATAGTCGAACGGCATCGCGGTGCGCAGGTTGACCAGGCCGCCGATGGCGCCCTCGATTTGCTCGGCGGACGGATTCTTGTAGACGTCCACGCCGGCCATCAGCTCGGGCGGCACGTCTTCAAAGCTCAGCGCGCGGCCGCCGTTGGCGGAGAAGGAGTCGCGTCCGTTCAGTTCCGAACGCACATAGTTCATGCCGCGCACCGAAACGCCGGTACCCTCGGCGGCGAAGCGGTTGAGGCCGTCACCGGTGCTTTGCAGCGGGTCGGCGCGCACCTGGGTGCGGTCGATCGACACGCCCGGAATGCGCTGCAGCACTTCGGTCACCGAGCGGTCCGGCAGTTTGCCGATGTCGGCGGCCACGATCGAGTCCACGATCTCGTCCGAATTTTTCTTGATTTGAGCGGCTGATTCCAGCGCCGCGCGCTGGCCCTGCACCACCACGGTGGCGGGAGCGCTGTCGGTTTGCGCATACACGGCGCCACTGGCCAGAAGAATAGCTTGCGCAACCCCTGCGGCTATCGCAGTTTTCTTAAATTCTTTCAATTTTATCTCCGTCGTTGTTCTCAGGCCGTTCGGCACATTGGTATCGCTTTATTTCACGATGCGACAAGCAAATTTTGCTTTTCGCATCATCTATTCGCAATTGTGAAAATCACCAACACAAAAAATGAAATTCCGCATATGGAAATTACTGAGCTGAAACCGCTCACCCAGCCAGCACCCGGGTCAGGTAGTCCGCGTGCACCGGCAGGCGCGCCACCAAGCCCGCAATGGCGTCGTGCCGCTGCTGCAGGGCCTGCTGCGCCTGCGCGTGCGACAACTCCTCCAGCACCGGATCGGCGCGCCGCGGCCAATGCCCCATGCCGGCATGGATGGCAAGCCAGCTGGTGGCGTCGAAGCCCTCTTCGTCGTACTCCAGCAACACTCCAGACTCGCGCCAGGCCTGCAGGCGGAACGCCAGCGTGTCCGGCAAGGCCATATTCGCCATGTCGCGCCACAAGTCGCTGTCGCGGCGCGCCGTCAGGCAGTAGTGCAGGATGATGAAGTCACGGATACGGGCAAACTGCCGCACCAGTCCGCCGTTGAAGGCTTCCACCGCTGCAGCATCGGGCGCGGTGGCGGCGCTGAGCAGCGTCATCAACCGGCCCAGTCCACTTTGAATCAGGAAAATGCTGGTCGATTCCAGCGGCTCCAGAAAGCCCGCCGACAAGCCCAGCGCCACCACATTGTGCACCCAGAAGCGGGCCCGGTGGCCGGTCTGGAAGCGCAGCAGACGAGGCTCGCCCAACGGAACGCCGTCCAGCTGCCGCAGCAGCTGCTCGCGGGCCCGCTCTTCGTCGATATAGCGGGTCGAGAACACATGACCGTGGCCGGTGCGGTGCTGCAGCGGGATGCGCCAGGCCCAGCCCCCTTCCAGCGCCGTAGCACGCGTGTACGGCGTGATGTCCGCGCCGCTGCGCTCGCAGGGACAAGCCCAGGCCCGGTCCGTCGGCAGCCAGTCGCTGAAATCGACGAAAGGTTCTTCCAGGGCGCGGCCCAGCAGCAGCGAGTGGAAGCCGGAACAGTCGATGAACAGATCGCCGCCGATCTCGCGCCCATCGGCCAGCCGGACGCTCTGCACGCCGCCATCCTCGCGCCGCTTGACATCGACGACGCGCCCTTCGCTACGGCGCGCGCCGCGCAGCATCGCCAGCCGCCGCAGATAGCCTGCATACAGGCCGGCGTCGAAGTGGTAGGCGTACTTGAAGGGCGCGCCCTGCAGCGACTCCGGCGCGCAGAAGCGGCCACGCTGCGCCATCGCCGTCGGCAGGCACTGGGCGCCGAAGTCACGCGGCGCGGCCTCGCCCACGCGCCGGTGCTGCCCCCACAGCGAATGCGAACCGGTCAGGCTGCCGAAATCGCCGAAAGTGTGGAAGTAGCTCTCGCCCACCGCACGCCAGTCGCGGAATTCGATCCCCAGTTTGAAGGTGCCCTGGGTGGCGCGCAGGAACTCGGTCTCATTGATGCCGACGATGCGGTTGTAGTCGCGGATCGAGGGAAAGGTGGCCTCGCCCACGCCAACGATACCGATTTCCTCCGACTCGATCACCTCCACCGAGCGGCCGCGCAGGCCCGTCACCAAGGCCAGCGCGGTCATCCAACCCGCCGTGCCACCGCCAACGACCACGATACGGTCATAGTTCATCATCGCTACTCCTTGAGCGGCTTGCCGTTCACGTCGTAGGTGGCGGCACCGAGATGCACCACCACGCTGCCGGCCTGCGGGTCCATCGCACTGGCGGCCAGCGTCAGGCGGTAATCGCCGGCCGCCACCTTCCAGGTTTTGCTGGCCGGTTCATACATCGCCAGCAGGCGCGGATCGACGCTGATGCTGCCTTTGGCGCTGGCGCCGGGCTGGATCTCCAGCTTCTGGAAACCCGCCAGGCGTTTGGGCGCCTCCCACTGCGCCTGCAAGGGCGCCACATACACCTGCGCCACCTGCTTGCCCGCCACGCGGCCGGTATTCCGCACCGTGAAGGAGGCATGCAGCACGCCGCCCTTGACCTCGGCGGCCAGGCCAGACATGGCAAACTCAGTGTAAGACAGGCCATGACCAAACGGGAACAAAGGCTTGAGTCCTTTCAGGTCGAACCACTTGTAGCCGACCGCTGCGCCTTCGTGGTAGTCGACATCGAAGCGCTGCTCCGGCACGTCGGGATAGCCATCCAGCACGGGGCGCGGCAGTTGCGCTTCCGAGGCCGGGAAAGTGGCCGGCAAGTGGCCCGAGGGATTGACTTCGCCGGTCAGCACGCTGGCGATGGCCTCGCCGCCGCTGGTGCCGGGATACCAGGCTTCCAGCACGGCGCCGGTCTGCGGCAGCCAGGGCATGGTCACCGGGCCGCCCGTTTCCAGCACCACCACGGTGTTCGGATTGGCCGCCGTCACCGCAGCGATCAGCGCATCCTGCTTTTGCGGCAGCGACAGATCCGGCACGTCCATGCCCTCGCCGGCCCATTGGGTGGCGAACAGCACCACCACATCGCTGTCCTTGGCCAGGTGCGCGGCCGCCGCCGCATCTACGCCGTCGCTGAAGCTGATGGCCGACTTGGGCAGGCGGCGCTTCAGCGCTTGCAGCGGCGAGGACGGATACACCATCACCGGACCGGGCCAGATCTTGGGCTCCAGCCCCGGCACCGCGTTGCCGCCCACCGGATACACCAGCGAGGAGCCGCCGCCTGCCAGCACACCCTTGTCCGCGTAGCCGCCGATCACCGCAATGCGCCGGGTGGAAGCCTTCAGCGGCAGCAGTCCGCCGCTGTTCTTCAGCAGTACCATGCCTTCCTGCGCATCCCTGACCGAGACGGCGGCGTGGGCCTTGAAGTCGATCGTACCGGGCGCGGCGGACACAGGATGGTCGATCACGCCGTGTTCGAACATTGGCTGCAGCACGCGGCGTGCCATGTCGTCCAGCCGCGCGGGCGGCACCCAGCCGTTTTGCACGGCCTCCTTCAACGGTGCGGCAAAATAGTTGGCCAGGTCGAAGGGGAAGCCGGACTGCTGATCCAGCCCCGCATTGGCGGCCGGGATGGTGCTATGGGTCGCGCCCCAGTCCGACATCACCCAGCCCTGGAAGCCCCAGTCCTGCTTCAGCACTTCGTTCAGGAGATGGCTGTTCTCGCAGGAATAGACGCCGTTGACGCGGTTATAGGAGCACATCACCGCGCCAGGATTGCCCTCTTCCTTGGCGATCTGCAGGGCCAGCAGGTCGGACATGCGTGCCGCGCGCTCGTCGATCTTCACGTTCAGCATGGTGCGGCCGCTTTCCTGGTCGTTCAACGCAAAATGCTTCAAGGTCGAGACCACGTGATTGGACTGGATGCCCTTGATCTGGGCGCCCACCATTTTGCCCGCCAGCAGAGGATCTTCGCCACCGTATTCAAAGTTGCGGCCGTTGCGCGGATCGCGCATCAGGTTGACGCCGCCGGCCAGCATCACGTTGAAGCCGAAAGCGCGCGCCTCGGCGCCGATCATGGCGCCGCCAGCATAGGCGGTGGCCGGATCCCAGGTCGCCGCCGTGTTCAGCCCCGATGGCAGGGCCGTGCCCTCGCGCGCGTTGGGGCCGGCCTGGCTGGCCACGCCCAGGCCGGCGTCGGTTTCCCACAGATTGGGGATACCCAGGCGCGGCACGCCATGGATGAAGCCAGCGGATTGATGGTGTGCTTCCGCCGGAGGCGCGGTCTTGTTCCATTCCGTGCCGACGAAGCCAAAAACAAGCTTGAGCTTTTCGTCCAGCGTCATCTGCGTCAGCACCAGCTCGGCGCGCTCGCGCGCGTCCAGCTTCGGATTCATCCAGGCTGCGGTGGTGTCGGCCGCAAGGGCTCCGGTGGCGCAGCACAGCGCGGCTGCGGCGGATATCAGACTGATTTTCTTTTGAAGTTTCATGGCGGCGAAATATATAAAAAAAAGGGGCAGCACAGGCGCTGCCCCAAAAGCTGCCGGGGACGGGCAGGGAGACTACAGCATGAACTGGATGCGCGGCCGCGCGCGCCCTTACTTTGCGGCGTTGACGATGATCCCGATCACGTCCGGGAAGGCTTGCGCTCCGCTGGCACGGTCGAACAGGCCTGACTGATGGTTGCGCGTGTAGCCGTTGTCCCAGTACATCGGCACCAGCCCGCGCGTGGAGGCCGCATGGGTGATGTACTGGTCCCACAGCTTGCGGTAGGTGCCGAGGGCGTCATGTTCGCGGCGCTGGATCGCGGCGTACTCGCCCAGGATCACTGGGACGCCCTTGTCGATGAAAGCGGTCTTCATCTTCTGGAACTGGCGGTCGGCGTGCGCTTCGTTGGCGGCGCCGGACGGATTGGCGGCCTGGCCCCAGGTCCAGACCGGACGGGCGTCATCCTGCGCGAAGTCGAAGGGGTCGTAGTAATGCACCTCCATCATCAGCCGGTTGGCGACCGGGTCGTCCGGCATGGTGGCGTTGCAGCTGACGGTGTGGTCGATATTGGTGTTATAGCCCTGCACCACCAGATGCCGGCTGGCGTTGTTGCCTCCCGTGGCGCGCACGGCCGAGACGAAGGCCTGGTTGAAACCCTTCTGCACCGTGCAGTATTCGGCGCTGGGTGGGCTGTAGTCGCCATCGACCATCACTTCATTGGTGCCGGCAAACAGCAGCGTGTCATCATAGTTCTTGAAGTGGTTGGCGATCTGGGTCCAGAACCTGGCCAGCCTGGCGTTGGCGGCCGCCTGATGCGCATAGGTCGGCTGCATCCAGCCGCCGTCCCAGTGGATGTTGATCATGGCGACCAGGCCAGCCTTGTGGGCATAGCTCACCACCTCGCCGACGCGCGCCATCCATTGCGGGCTGATGTTGTCGTTGGCGTCGGCGTACTCCTTCCACGACACCGGAATGCGCACACTCTTGAAGCCCGCCGCCTTGATGCCGTCGAACAGCGCCTGCGACGCCCTGGCGTTGCCCCAGGCGGTCTCGTTGAAATGGGCGCTGCCCCAGACGTAAGGCGTCTTTTTGTTGATCGTCTCCAGCGCGTTACCCAGGTTCCACCCGGGCGACATCTGCCTGGCGAGCTGCATGCTGGTCAGGTCACGCATGACGCCAACAGGTTCCCCCATGGCGCAGGAAGCGGTACACAGCACCACGGCAGCGAGGACTGCAGACAAGCAGGACTTCATACGGTCTCCATTTTTTTAGGGCCGACAGCGCCCGTGTAAGCTGCATTGTGAAAGTCGCGCCCGGCGCCAGCAATTGCGAAATCCGCTAACGCGGCACATGAAAATACACAGCAAGAGGCGGCAATCACAAAAAAACATTCGCCCACCGCGTAAATTTCATAATTGCCCGGTGGGGGACGACGTTCCAGAATGGCTGGCATTATCAGATCAACCAGACATAAGGTTCCGCATGCCGCTCAAACGGACAATCCTCGCCCTGACCGCCTGCTGGATGGCCGCCACCGCCAACGCCGCCGCCCCCGAATTCCCTACCATCCTGTACGGCGCCGCCTACTATCACGAATACATGCCCTACGAGCGGCTGGACAAGGATGTGGCGATGATCAAGGCCGCCGGCTTCAACGTGGTGCGCCTGGGCGAGTCCACCTGGAGCCTGTGGGAGCCGGAGGATGGCCGCTTCGAGACCGCCTGGATGGATCGCGTGGTGGACGCCATGGGCAAGGCCGGGATCAAGGTCATCATGGGCACGCCGACCTATTCCCTGCCCGCCTGGATGGCGCATCAGCACCCCGAGATCCTGGCCCGCAAGGCCGGCGGCGGCCACAACGCCTACGGCATGCGCCAGAACATGAACACCGACGCTCCGGCCTACCGCTTCTACGCCGAGCGCCTGATCCGCCGCATCGTGGCGCATTACAAGGACAATCCCAACGTCATCGGCTGGCAGGTGGATAATGAAACCGGTCCTTACGGCGCCACCAACGACGACACCTTCATCCGCTTCCAGCACTACCTGGAGAAGAAGTTCGGCACGCCGGAAAACCTGAGCAAGGCCTGGTTCCTCAACTACTGGAGCCAGAACCTGCATACCTGGGAAGACCTGCCGCGCCCCGACAGCGCGCAGAGCACCGGCTACAAGCTGGAATGGTCGCGCTGGAGCCAGATGCGCGTCACCGACTTCCTGCACTGGCAGGCGCAGCTCGTGCGCGAATGCGCGGGACCGCGCCAGTTCGTGACCCACGACTTCGCCGGCGCCCTGCATGCCGACGTCAACGAGGTGGCCGTCGCCCAGGGGCTGGACATCCCCGGCGTGAACATTTATCACTGGGCGCCGCAGGAGTATTACGGCGGCGCCGACCAGGCGCTGCAAGCGGACTTCACCCGTTCGCTCAAGGGCGGCAACTTCCTGGTGACCGAAACTAATGCCCAGACCACCGACTGGAGCTCGTCCTTCCAGTATCCGCCCTACGATGGCCAGTTCCGCGAGGATGTCTACACCCACATCGCCAACGGCGCCAACATGGTCGAGTACTGGCACTGGGCCTCGATCCACGCCAACCAGGAGACTTACTGGAAGGGTGTTCTGTCGCACGACCTGGAGCCCAACCGTGCCTACGCCGAGATGAGCCGCACCGGCCATGAACTGCAAAAGATCGGTCCGCGCCTGGTCAACCTGCGCATCCACAACGACGTCGCCATCCTGTGGAGCCGCGACTCGCTGAACGCCATCAACGATATGCCGTTCGCGAAAGACTCGCAGTGGAGCGCAGGCGGCAGCAAGGCCGACTACGGATCGCTGGCACGCCAGATCCACCGCTCGCTGTACGACCTGAATGTGGGCACGGACTTCGTCTTCCCCGAGACGCAGGACTTCTCGGCTTACAAGCTGCTGATCGTGCCATCCCTGTACGTGGCCGACGACGCGCTGCTGAAGCGCATCGCCGACTACGTCCGCAAAGGCGGCCATGTGGTGATGAGCTTCAAGAGCGGCCTTGCCAATGAAAACGCAGCGGTGCGCTGGACCATGGCGCCGGGACCGCTGCGCGAGGTGCTGGGCTTCCACTACCAGGAATTCTCCAATCTGGCCCAGCCGCTGGCACTCAAGGACGACCCATATCACACCGGCGGCGACAACAAGGTGCTGTACTGGGCCGAGTTCCTGCAAACCGATACGGCCAAGGCGCTGGCCTGGTACGACCATCCATTCTTCGGCCGCTGGCCCGCCATCACGGCCAACCAGTACGGCGCGGGCAAGGCTATCTACGAGGGGACCTACTTGTCGGATAAATTACAGAAAGAAGTCCTGCGCGGCGCCCTGCAGGAACTCGGCATGACCGGCACCGACCAGCAACTGCCGCCGCGCGTCCGCGCCAGCAGCGGCGTCAACGGCTTTGGCCGCGCCATCCACTACTACTTCAACTACTCCGGCGAAAAGGTCAGCTTCAGCTACCAGCGCAAACCGGGCACCGATCTGCTGACCGGCCGCAAGCTGCGCCCGGACGACACCGTGCTACTAGCACCATGGGACTTGGCCATCGTCGAAGAAGACGCCAGCCGTTGAGGAGTGAACGAATGCGCATTCTGACCTTGCGTCCGGGCTTGGCGGCGCTTGCCCTGTCCGCCAACGGCTCGCAATGGGCCAAGCTATGCCTGGAGGAACAGCCCGGCGGCGGCCTGTCGGTGATATCGGTGGTGACGCGCGGGCTGTCGGACGACGCCACGGCCTACCCAGTCAGCGGCACATCGGTGTTTCTGAAGGTGGCAAGGCAGCAGCGCGGCCTTCAGCGCCTGGCGCCATACCAGCGGCCCAATCGATCTTTGGAAACCGGAATAATACGAGCTGTTGCTGGCTAAAAGGCGTATAGTCAATCGCCTGACAACACTCCCGCAGGAGGGATTCACCATGAAGCCCATGCTCATCCAGATCGCCGCAGCTCTTGCCCTGGCGGCGGCTTCCGCCAGTGCTTCCGCCAGCGCCATGGTCACCTATATCGACGCCGACAAAATGACCGACGTCCCGCGCAATCAAAGCGAGCGCGAATCGATGGAGCAGATCTTCAACGAGCACCTCGCCAAGCTGTCCGAAAAGCTGCCGCCCGGCCAGGTGCTGAAGGTCGAGTTCCTCGACATCGACCTGGCGGGCGATGTCTTCCCCCGCGTGGCCATCCGCGACGTGCGCGTCATGAAAGGCCAGGCCGACTGGCCGCGCATGCACTTCCGCTACAGCATCGAGCAAGACGGCAAAGTGATCGCCAGCGGCGAACGCAGGATACAGGATCCTTCCTACCAGCTGAGCACCGGCCCGAACAACCAGGAATTGTACGGCTATGAAAAGAAGATGCTCGCAGACTGGTTCCGGAAGGATATCCTGCACGCCCGTTAAGCTGGCTTAGCCGGCTGCCCTGAAGCGGCGGCGCAACAGGCCAAGCGCCGCCAGTCCCAGCCCCATTAGCGGCAGGCTGCCCGGTTCCGGTACGGGGCTGGCCAGCGTGAAGTCATCCATCACAAACCAGCCTTTGTCGCGCGTGATGGTCAGGTGCGACACGCCAGCGAAGTTGGCCGCCACCCAGCTATACGTGCCGTTGATGGCGACGTTGCCGGTGGTGCCGATGACGTTGTTGCTGGCGTCATAGGCCGTGATGTCGATCCAGCTGGCATGCGCGCCATTAGTGGCCGGGGTGGCAAACCAGGCGCCGGTAAAGTTGAATGCGGTGGCGCTGCTGACGCTCAGGTTGTTCACACCGAAGCCATTGGAGACGAACTCCCGCCCTGAGTGCGCGCCGTTGCTGTAACCGCCGACGCTGGTATCGCCCAGGAACCAGTTCTTATCCCAGGTCAGGTCCAGGTAGGGATTGTATTTGCTGATGCTGGACAGCTTGCCGCCTGCGTCCAGGTTGTCAAAGCCAACCACGCTGGCGTGGCCTGGCATGGCCAGCGTCAGTCCGGCGCTGGCGAGTAATGCGATCAAAATGCGTTTCATGTTTTTTCCTTATTAGTTGCAGGCGTCGCCGGTGAGGGTCGGAATGTCGGAGCCGGCCACGACCATGCCAAAGCTGGCGCTGTTGCCAGGCGCGATATAGGCGTTCCAGCCCACGTCGGAGGCGCTGTAGCTCGGACTATTGCCGGTCAGATTGGCGTTCCACAAGCTCTGCACGGTCGAGTTGTCCTTGTAGGTCCAGTTGAGCGTCCAGCCGTTGATCGGGTCGGTGCCGTTGTTCTTGATGGTCACATTGGCGATATAGCCGCCCGGCCAGGACGCGGTGATGTCGTAGCGGCATTCGTTGGGCGGGCCGTTATGCGCTGGCGGTCCGGCCGTCACTGGCGTGGCAACCACCTCGCCCTGCGCCATGGGCTTGGCGTAGGCGACGCCACGGCCGCCGGTACTCATGTAGACCTGGCCGTAGATGTTCATGTCGCCGGTTACGATGTGCGAAGCGGCGTTGCCGCCGTATTGGTGGGCGTCGTCGTTCAGCCGCACCCAGGTGGCGCCGGCGTCGGTCGAGCGCATCAGGCCGGTAACGCTGCCCACCGTGCCGAACATGTAGACGGTCGGGTAGTTGCTGTCCGGCGCAGCCTTGCCGAAGCCCATGCCGGTACACTGGTTGACCGTGGCGACCTTGGTGAAGGTCGCGCCGCCGTCGGTCGAACGGGTCAGGCCGCGGCTGTTCAGGCAGACCCAGATGTCGCCTTCGTGGCCCGGCGCCACCCGGATCACGTTCGAGCCGGAGCTGGGCAGGCTGCCCTTCAGCACGAATGACACGCCACCATCGCTGCTGGCCATCATTTTGCCGCTGGGGTCGTACGCGTAGAACTTGTTGGTGTTGACGGGATCGGCCACCGCGCGCGCGTAGGCGACGGCCAGGCCGCTGACCGGGGTCCAGCTGGCGCCGCTGTTGGTCGAGCGGTAGGTTGTGGTGCTGCCGTCACCCGGACTGTGAAGCAGTACCAGGCCGTTGGCAGACAGCGCCACGTTGCCCTGGGTGCCGTTGAAGACCGGCGTCTGGGCCCAGCTGGCGCCGCCGTCGCTGCTGGTATAGAGCGAGCCGCCGACGCGCGCCATGTAGCGGCTGTCCTGGGCCGCGATGGCCAGGCCGGTGGTGGTGCCCATGGATGGCGAATGGCGCACGCCGTACTGCGATGGATCGGTCTGGGTGAAGCCGTCATAGTCGCCGATCACCGTTACCAGCGGGCCGTTGGGCACGCTCTGGATGTCGTAGGCGCCGGTCTCTTCCACGCCCTTGACCATGAAGCCCCAGACGCCGGTCTGCGCGTCGATATTGGTGGTGCGGAAGATGCCGTTGCCCGAACTGACCCACACGGTCTTGGTGTTGAAGGGATCGAACTCCAGCGAGCCGGCCCAGTGGATCGAGGAGCCTGCGACGTAGGATACGCCCATCGGGTCGATCTGGAAGCCGCGCTGCACCACGTTGGTCCAGTGGCGGCCCGCGTCGGTCGTGGTGAAGATCTGGTCGCCATATCCAACGCCCTGGTTCCAGTAGGTGTTGGTGGTCGACAGCGCCAGATGCTTGGGGTTGGCCGGGTCCATGGTGATGCCCGCGTACGGGTGCTCGTACTCGGACGGCGTGATATTGGTCCAGTTGCCGCCCGCAGCATCGTATTCCCACACCTGGCCACGGCTCATCGGTTCGCCGTCGGCCCCGTGCGGACCGGCGCCGTCGGCGTAGGTGACGTACAGCATGCCGTCCGGCGACATCACCGCGCGCTGCGGCATCAGGCCGGTCGGGCCGCCTTCCACCGGAATGAAGGTCTGGCCGGCGTCATAGCTGAAATACAGGTTGGCGCCGACCGAGTCGAAGCGCGACACGCCGATGAACATGCGCTGCGCCATGCCCTGATCCACGCTGGTGGGATCCAGCAGCACGAAGCTGATGCCGTTGCCATTCGGCGTGGTGGTCAGGTCCAGGCCATCGAGACGGCTCCAGCTCGCGCCGGCGTCGGTGCTGCGGAACAGGCCGTTGTCGCGGCTGCCCGCATACAGCACGTCGCCATTGCCCGGATCGACCTGCAGCTTCTCGCCGTTACCACGGCCCATGCCATTGCCGTGGATGTGGAACAGGTTGGTGACCTCCGTCTGGGCAAAGGTCTTGCCGTAGTCCTTGGAGCGCAGAATCACGGATTTTCCGCCGCTCGAATAGGCAGTGCCCGACATCAGGTAGACCTTGGCCGCGTTGTGCGGATCGACCGCCAGCGAGTCGACGCCCATCAGGCCATTATCGGCCTCGCTGACCCAGTCGGTCAGCGCGATCCAGCGCGTGTTGGCGGCGTCCCAGCGGTAGGCGCCGCCGACGTCGGTGCGGGCGTAGATGATGCCCCGCTCGCTCTTGCTGGGTACGATGCCGGAGACATAGCCTCCGCCGCCCATGGCCACGACGTCCCAGTGATAGTTTTCCGCGCTTGCAGCCGCCTGCGTTCCTAGCGCCGCCACCAGCAGCGCCAACAAAGGTTTGATTCTCATGATCCCCCGCTTCTTGTTTGTGAGCCCGCGCACCAATACGCGTCCGGCCATTTTGCGAACTCGCGGAAGCGGCTTCAATTATGAAATTTAGCAAGGAGCGAAATGATTTATGAATCAGCGAAACAGCAGCTGGGCGAGGTCGTACAGGTTCTCGGCCCAGCTTTCGCGGTCGTGTCCATAGGAGTCGACGTTCCAGACGTGCGGGATGCCGCTGTCCTTCAGGTAGCGGTGGAAAGCCTGCGAGTTGTGCAGCAGGCCATCCTGGCTGCCGCAGGAAAGATACAGCAAGCGCAGTTGCGCCCGCGCGCGCGCCGGATCAGGCAGCAGTCCGGCGGCCTTTTCGGTATTCGGCGCCGCCGAGAAGCCGGCAACCCAGCTGAATCTGTCCAGGTGGGTCAGGCCAAAGTTCAGCGCCTGGCCCCCGCCCATCGACAAGCCCGCAATGGCGCGCTGCGCGGGCTCGGGGCGCGTGGCGTAATGCTGGTCGATGGCGGGAACCAGCACCTCGAGCAACTCGCGCTCGAAGGCCGCAAAACCGGCGATATGCTCGGGCGTGAAGATGCGATCCTGCGGCGGCGGGCGGTCGTCCGCCAGCGCGCGCCCGTTGGGCATCACGACGATCATCGGCAGCGCCTTGCCGTCGGCGATCAGGTTGTCGAGGATGGCGCTCGAGCGCACATAGCCGCGCCATTCATCCTGGTTGCCCGCGATCCCGTGCTGCAGGTAGAGCACGGGATAGCGTTGCTCCTTACTGTAGCCAGCCGGCAGATAGACGCTGGCCTTGCGCTGCGTGCCCGTCACAGTCGAATCGTAGCTGAACTCCTCTACCCTGCCCTGCGCGACACCGGGCCGAACGTCCGCAAATCCCGCCGGTGGGGGCGGAAAGGCGCGTACATCATCTGCGGCCAATTGCGGCGCCTGATAGACCAGGGACGGTGGCCCCGTACGCGGCAGCTCAGGGTTGCCGCCTTTCGCTTCGGTCTCTGGCGTCAGCACCACCACCGCGCCACCACCGCCGGCCAGCGACAGCTTGACCCGGCTGCCCCGGCCCACTTGCACCGTGCTGGCCGCCAGATGGTCGCGGTCCTTGCCGTCCTGTAGGATCTCGGCGCGATAGCGCACGCCGCCTTCGAGGAAGCTCAGCGGAACCTCCAGCTTGCGGGCACTCTCATTGGTCATCGCGCCGATGTACCAGCTGCTGCCCTTGCGGCGTGCCGAAACGATGTACTGCCCGATGTCGCCATCCACCACCCGCGTCTCGTCCCAGCTGGCCGGCACCTTGCCGATGAATTGCGCGCCATCGGCCCAGCTGCCGTCGGCGTTCTTGTAGGCTTCCGGATTGTCGGCCACCATCATCAGCGGCGAGTCATACACGACGTACATCGCCACCGCCTGACCACGCGTGGTCTGCACGAAGGGCTTGATATTGCGGTGCTGCGTCGCGAACTGCTGTGGCGTCAGCGAACGGAAGCCACCGGGCGTATAGTCCATCGGTCCCAGGATCATGCGCGTGAACGGCAAGGTGACATTGTGGGTCGCGGTGACGCGGCTGCTCCACTTGTTGTACTCCGCACCCATCACGCCTTCCTGCGTCATGTAGTTTGGATAGGTTCGCAGCAGGCCATCCGGCGGATAGGCGCCGTGCAGGTCGACCATGAGGTGATGACTGGCGGCCTTGCTCAACAGCTTGTGGTAGAAGGCCACCATGTCCTGGTCGTTGCGGTCCATGAAGTCGACCTTGATGCCCTTGAGGCCCCAGGACTCGTACAAGGCCAGCGCATCGTCCAGTTGCCGGTCCAGCTGCTGCCATTGCAGCCAGACCCAGACGCCGACACCCTGGTCGCGCGCATAGCCGACGACGGCGGGAATATCCATCTGCGCGACAGGCTTCGTTACATTGGCGGGCTGATACCATTCGGCGCTGCCTTCATACCAGCCTTCGTCGATCAGGATGTAGTCCAGCCCCAGCGAGGCGGCGAAATCGGTGTAGGCACGGTAGGTAGCGGTATTGACGCCGGCGTTTGGCACGTCCACGGCCCAGCCGTTCCACCAGTCCCAGGCCGCCTTGCCCGGCTTGATCCAGCTGGTGTCGCCGATGGCCGACGGACTGCCCAGGGTGGCGATCAGACTCGATGCCGTCAAGCCGCCCGGCGTGTCGGCCAGCATGACCACGCGCCACGGGGTCGTCAGCGGCCCGTCGGCCAGCGAGGCATGCACCGGGTAATTGGCGATCGCGCCATTCGATCCCTTGCCATGGCGCGGCGCCAGATTCACTTGCACACCCAGCCCGCCATCGCCACGTCCGGTGAAGTAGGCGCCGGCGTAATCGCGCTTGTCAGCTTCGGCCAGGGCCAGCGTGGTCTGCTTTACACCGGTCTTGCAGACCAGCGGCGCATCGTACAGATGATGGGGATGGATGGACGAAGCACGCACCGGATCGAACTCGCCTTCGTGCGAGCTGTTGGGCTGTCCCGGGTTGAATCCCCAGCAGTGGTAATCGGCCGGGAAGAAGAAGCCGGTGTTCTCCCACTGAATACCGACCTCATTGGCCTGCTGCGGCAGCACATAGCGGAATGCGACGCCGTCGTCATAGGCCCTGATGATCAGATCGAGCTTGATGGGTGAGGCCTTGCCGCCGAAATGCAGCTCGGCCTGATGGTAGCGGTCCGCCACGCTGGCCGCCTTGCCCACGATCGGACGATACAGTTCGTTCACTTCCTTGCGCTCCACGCCGCTCAGGCGCAGCGTGTTGCCGTCCAGCTGTCCCAGGCTGGTGCTCAGGCCGAGCGGCGATGGCGCAAGCACCTGATGGCCATCGCGGCTGACGGCATAAGACAGGTGTCCATCTGCCGCGCTCAGCTCAACGCGGATGCGATGGTCGGGCGACTCCAGCACCGTTGACGATTGCGCCAGTGCGCTCAATGGAAAAGCCAGCACAGAAAAGGCTTTTATGAAATTGCGTAATGCGATGTACATAATTTATTGCTTCCTTTTTTCGTGTACGGCAAATGATTACCATGCCCTTTCGTTTAACCGAAAGGATGTTCAAACCATGAGAAAACTCATCATTTCCCTGCTCTTCTGCATCGCCAGTGCTGCGCAAGGGCAGACCCAAACCATTACGCTGTGGCCCGAAGGCGTTCCCAACGCCAGGCCCAACGCCGGCGCCGAGCAGCACGACGGCGAGCGCATCAGCAACGTCTCGCAGCCCACGCTGACCGTGTTCCCGGCCTCCTTCGACCGCCCTGCCAAGACCGCCGTCATCATCTGCCCCGGAGGCGGCTACCGCTTCCTGTCCTACACCCGCGAGGGCGAACAGTACGCACAGTGGCTGTCGCACCTCGGCATCACCGCCTTTGTGCTCAAGAACCGCCTGACCGACTTCGGCCACCCGGCACCGCTGCAGGACGTGCTGCGCGCGATTCGCACGGTGCGCGCGCACGCCGCGCAGTATGGCGTCGCCCCTGACCGCATCGGCGTCATGGGCAGCTCGGCGGGCGGCCACCTTGCCGCCAGCGCCGCCACGCTGTACGACCATCCGGCCGGCCGCACCGGCAACGCGCTCGACGCCATCAGCGCCCGCCCCGACTTCGTGATGCTGATGTACCCGGTCATCACGATGAGCAACCCGGCCATGCACGAGGACTCGCGCAACGCCCTGCTGGGCAACCCGCCTGCACCGGCACTGGCACAGCTGATGTCGGTCGAAAAACAAGTGACGGATAAGACCCCGCCGACGCTGCTGATTCATTCGCAGGACGACGGCCTGGTGCCAGTCGAGAACAGCATCCTGTACTACCAGGCCCTGACCCGCGCCCACGTGCCGGCCGAGATGTATCTGTTCGAGCACGGCGGCCACGGCATGGCCATGCGTGCGGGCTTGGGCAACGCCTCCAACTGGACCAAGCGCGCCGAGGAATGGCTGCGCGACCGCCAGCTGATCCTGCAATAATCGGCTTACTTCAGCAGCGCCTCGATATCGGGGCGCATCGCATCGGCCAGGATACGGTAGCCCTTCTCCGAAAAATGCAGGAAATCGGGCTGCAGCTCGGCCGACAAAGTGCCGTCCGCCTGCACCAGGCGCGGGCCGTAGTCATGGAAGAAGACCGTCCTGCCGTCGCCCAGCTGCGCCACTATCTTATTGAGCGCCAGGACGCTTTGCCGCTCGCTGGAATCGGGGCGCTGGCCTTCCGGCAGCACGGCGTTGAGCAGAATGCGCGCAGAGGGGTATTGCTGGCGCAGTTTCGCCACCACCGCCTCAATACCCTTGAATACCGCTTCCGGCGCCTCGCCACAGAGGTTGATGTTGTTCACGCCGATCAGCAGCACCACCAGCTTGGGCTTGAGCGCGGCGATGGATGGATTCTGCAAACGCCACAGCAAGTTTCCGGTGTGATCGCCGCCGATGCCGAAGTTAGCCGCCTTCAGTTGCCCGAAATTGGCGTCCCACAGCGCCTTGGGCCACATCTCGGTAATCGAGTCGCCCACAAACATGACGTCGATATCGCCTTGCCGGGCACGCGCAACCTGGTCGCTGTACATGCCCTGCCAGCGGCCGATCGGCATCCACGGATAGTCCACGGCGCGTGCCTCCGGCCTGGTGGCACAGTCGCTCTGCAGCGGCGCAGCAGCGGCACGGGGCGCAAGCATCAGTTTTTGCAAAATGGGCTGCATGGTGCGCGCCCAGATTTCGTAGCCATGCTCGCCCGGGTGCAGCAGGTCGGGCATGACCTCGGGCGACAGCGTGCCGTCAGGGTTCAGCAGCGCGGCGTTGATGTCGGCGAAGAAGACATCGCGCCCATCCGCCAGGCCGGCGATGCGTTCGCTCACCTGCGCATTCAGGCGGCGCTGGAACGAGGCCGGCTGCGCGTCGCGCGGGAAGACCGCCAGCAGCAGCACCTTGGTGTGCGGCAGACGCGCGCGCAGCTCCTCGACAATGCGCTTGACACCTGCGGCGGTGGCATAGGGCTCGTCCTGGCGGTCGCCGGTGTTGTTGGTGCCGATCATCAGCACGGCCACCTTGGGCGACAAGCCATCCACCTCGCCGTGCTGCAGGCGCCACAGCACGTTCTCGGTGTGGTCGCCACCGAATCCCAGCGCCACAGCGTCGTATTTTTCGTAGTAGCGCCGCCAGACCGGCAGGCCGGACTTCTCCCAGCCTTCGGTGATGGAGTCGCCGATGAAGACCAACTGGGGATTCCTGCCCTCCTGCTGCAGGCGGCGGTTTTCCTCCAGTTTTTTCTCATGGCGCGCCATCCACGGGCCGAGCGCCCAGGCGTGCGTCAGCGGGGCCGGCGTGATCGATTCCGTGCGGTAGTCCGGGCAGCTGGCGTTGGCCTTGCCCTGCCTGAGCAAGCGGATACTGGCCAGCGCCACCTCGCCGGCGCCACTCGCCTCCAGCGCGAAAGGCATGGCCACCTTGCTGAAATCATCCTCCTTGCGCGCGAAGCAGCTCAGCGGGAAAGACAGGTGCTGCCAGCCCTTTCCCTGCAGTTCGCGGCCTGGCAGCACGTAAGCCAGTTTGCGATTGCAGTCGGCGCCGCAGCGCATGGTGAAGTAGATGCCGCCGCTGGACAGCTCGGCCACGTTGATGTCGAATTCGAGCGTACCGTCCGTCGTGTAGGAACGCAGATCCAGCGGCGCGCCGCCATCCAGACGCAAGCTGGCGTACCAGGCATCCTTCCACTGCAGCGTGAGCGCATCGGGCTTGCCCTCGACCTCGCCCCTGCGCGCGCCCACGGCGCCGCCGGGCACGCGCGAATCGGCCGGTTTGGGAATCGTGACCGAGCCGCCTTCCAATACCTGCGGCGATCCCTCGAATCCGGCCAGCGTGACATGCCAGGACGCCAGCGGTGCGCCGCCGTACAGCGTCAATGCGCCCGCCTCGCCCGCATATGCGGGAAGCGCGGCGACCAGCCAGGCCGCCCCCCAGTAAAGAATGGTCTTCATATCGCCGCGAGATCAGGCGATCTTCAGGGCGATGGCATAAGGCAGCGCCGGTTTGTCGGCCGGCAGCGTCACCTGCAGGCCGTTCGCAGTCTGCTTGAAGGCCAGCGCCTTGCCGCGTCCCACCAGCTCGACCCGCGCCACGCGCTGCTTGAGATGCTCGCCGCCGCTGCGCATGGATTTGATGGTCACCTTGCCATCGGCCGGCCAGCCCAGCACGAAGGCGTAGACCGCGCCATCCTTGGTGGTAAAGCGGATGTCCTGCGCGGTGAAGGGCTTGTTCTTGCCTTCGTTGAAGCCCGCGCCCTCGGTCGGCGCCACCGTTTCCAGGGCCGGGCCCTCGCCCAGCACATGCCAGGGACGTGTGTCGTAGATGCCTTCGCTGTTGACCGCCATCCAGCGGCCGATCTCTTCGACGATGGCGCGTTCCTTCTCGTCGATGGTGCCGTTGCCGCGCACCGGAACGCTGAGCAGCAGGTTGCCGTTCTTGCTGACCACGTCGATCAGGGTCTGCACCACGGTCTGCGCGCTCTTGTAGCCACTGTTGTCGTAGACGCGGCGGTCATAGTGCCAGCTGCCGATGCAGGTGCAGGTCTGCCACGGCAGCGGCTCGATCTGGTTGCTCTGGCCACGCTCGATGTCCAGCACCATGCTCTTGCGCTGGACCGGATCGAGGATCTTGCCGTTGACGACAGCCTCGAGCCGCCCCTTGCGGGTGATGCTGCGGTTGTAGATGTGCGCCGCCATGCGCAGACCGACGTCGCTGACCGGATGCAGCGGCAGCACGGTGTCGTCAAAGTAGACCAGGTCGGGGTCGTAGGCGTCGACCAGGTTGACGGTGCGGTCGAACAGCTTGTCGGCGTAGGCCTTGCTCGGTGTGGACGCGCCACCGCGCCAGTGCCATTGTTCGTCCCACACGCCGCCTTCCGCGCCGCTCTTGCTCAAGGGGTGATTCTGGGCATACAGGGCCTGCGGATCGAGGCCGTCCCACCACTTGCCCTTGCCATCGGCCGCGCTCAGGCGGCCATCGTAGGGAACACCGGCCTTGGGACCGTTCTTGTCCGCGCCCTGCGATACCTCATACCAGGTCCAGGCATGCGCCGCATGCACGCTGACGCCGAAACGCAGGCCGTGCTTGCGGGCGGCCTGGCTCCATCCGCCGATCAGGTCGCGCTTGGGACCGAGCTGGGTGGCGTTCCATTCCGGCTGGTGTTTGCTGTCGTACAGGTCGAAGTTGTCGTGGTGGTTGGCCAGCGCGACAAAGTATTTAGCGCCCGCCTTCTGGTACAAGCCCACCAGCTCGTCCGGATTCCACTGCTCCGCCTTCCAGCACTGGATGACGTCCTTGAAGCCGAATTCGGACGGATGGCCGTACTTCTGCACGTGATATGTGTAGGCATCGCTACCCTCCTCGTACATGGCACGGGCGTACCAGTCACCGAATTCCGGCTCGCACTGCGGCCCCCAGTGCGCCCAGATGCCGAACTTGGCGTTGCGGAACCAGTCCGGCGTCTGGTATTTGGACAGGGATTCCCAGTCCGGCGCGAACGGCCCGCGCGCCATGTTCTCGTGGCCGTCGTCGGCCGCGAACAGATAGGGCGATACGGCCAGCGCCGGGATGGCGGCGGCCAGGTGTTTCAGCATGTCTCGTCGTTTCATTATTATCCTTTTTGTCTTTTTAGGTGCGGCGATCAGTGATTATGGCGCGGCAGATCCTGTCCCACGCCGCGATAGCTCACGGCCAGTTCCATGCAGGCGCCCGATTGCAGCTGGCCCACAGTGGCGCGGTAGATTTCCTGCCACGGCGTCTGGCTTGGCGGCACTGGCGGCGGCGCCTGTTTTTTGCGCTCGGCCATTTCCTCATCGCTCAGCAGCACGTCGCAGCGGCCGGCGTTGAGGTCGACGCGGATCCGGTCGCTAGTGCGCAGCCAGGCCAGGTTGCCGCCCGCCGCGCTTTCCGGCGAGGCGTTCAGGATCGACGGGCTGTCCGAGGTGCCGGACTGGCGGCCGTCGCCCAGCGTCGGCAAGGCCGTGATACCCTGCTTGAGCAAGGCGTCCGGCGGCTGCATATTGACCACTTCGGCCGAACCGGGCCAGCCGATCGGACCGGCGCCGCGGATCACCAGCATGGTCTGCGCATCGATCTCCAGCGCAGGATCGTTGATGCGGGCGTGGTAGTCGTCCGAACCATCAAACACCACAACGCGGCATTCGAACACGCCTTCCTGGCCCGGCCTGGACAGGTAGCGCTGGCGGAAGTCCTGCGAAATCACGCTGGTCTTCATAATCGCGAAATCGAACAGATTGCCCTGCAGGACCAGGAAGCCCGCCTGTTGCTTGAGCGGTTCGGCAAATGGACGGACCATCTCGCGGTCGACGGTTTCGCGTCCCTCCAGGTTGGCGGCCATGCTGCGGCCAGTCACCGTGGGACGGTCGGCGCGCAGGCGGCCCGCCTGCTGCAGCTCCCACATCACGGCCGGCACGCCGCCCGCGCGGTGGAAGCGTTCGCCCAGGTACTTGCCGGCTGGCTGCATGTTGAGCAGCAGCGGCACGTCATAACCGTAGCGCATCCAGTCTTCCGGCGTGATCTCCACACCGGCGTGGCGCGCCATCGCCATGATGTGCGGCTGGGCGTTGGTCGAACCGCCGATGGCGGCGTTTACCACGATGGCGTCGAGGAAGGCGTCGCGCGTCATGATCTGCGACGGCCGCAAGTCCTCGTGCGCCAGCTCGACGATGCGGCGCCCGGTTTCATAGGCGATCTGGCCGCGCTCGCGGTATGGCGCGGGAATGGCCGAGCAGCCGGTGAGCGACATGCCCAGCGCCTCGGCGATGGCGTTCATGGTGGACGCCGTGCCCATGGTGTTGCAGTGGCCGGACGAAGGTGCGGACGCGGTGGCGATGCGCAGAAATTTCTCCTCGTCGATCTGGCCGGCCGCCAGCATGCGGCGGCCCTTCCAGATGGCGGCGCCCGAGCCCACCAGCTCGCCCTCGAACCAGCCGTCCAGCATCGGCCCGCCGGACAGCACGATGGCCGGCAGGTCCAGCGTGGCGGCAGCCATCAGCTGGGCCGGGGTGCTCTTGTCGCAACCGGTCATCAAGACCACCGCGTCGAGCGGATAGCCATGCAGGATCTCGACCAGGCCCAGATAGGCCAGGTTGCGGTCGATGGCGGCGGTGGGACGACGGCAGTTTTCAAAGGTCGGATGGATGGGGAATTCCATCGCAATGCCGCCCGCGTCGCGGATGCCTTCGCGCACGCGCTTGGCCAGCTCCAGATGGATGCGGTTGCAGGGGTTGATGTCGCTGCCGCTTTGCGCGATGCCGATGATGGGACGGCCCGAACGCAGCTCCTCGGCGGTCAGGCCGTAGTTCATGAAGCGTTCCAGGTAGAGCGCGGTCATGTCGACCCGCTCCGGATTGTCGAACCAGTCCTGCGAGCGGAAGCGGCGCGGCTTGCTGTTGGATGCGCTCATGCCTGGCCTCCTTGTCCAAATACCTGTCCCGGCAGGCCGGACACTTCACTGCGGAAGCTGAACAGCGCGCCCGCCAGCGGCTGGCGCTCCAGCTCCTCCGCAGACAAGCCCTTGCGCGCCGTGGTCACGAACACCGTGCGCAGATCGGAGCCGCCAAAGGCCAGCTTGGTGACGTTCGCGCAGGGGAAGGAAATGCTGTTCAACAGCGCGCCGCGCGGCGAAAAGCAGTCGATGCGCCAGCCGCCGTAATGCGCGATCCAGACGCAGCCTTCGGCGTCGACCGCCATGCCGTCGGGGTAACCGGGCTGGCCGTCGAAGTCGGCAAACACGCGCTTGCCCTGCAGGCTACCGTCCGGCGCCACGTCAAAGGCAAAGGTCAGCTTGGACAGCGTGTCGTTGTGGTACAGGGTGCGGCCATCGGGGCTGATGGCCGGGCCGTTGCTGACCACATAGCCGACGTCGGCCAGCTGCGGCTCGCCGCCTGCGGACAGGCGGTACAAGGCGCCGGTAGGCCAGGTTTCCGCATCATCCATGGTGCCGAACCATAGCCGGCCCTGGGCATCGACGAAGCCGTCGTTGATGCGGTTGCCCGGCTGCTCAGGCTCCACCGCGCACAGCGGGGTGAAGGCGCCGCTGTCCTGGTCCAGATAGTGCAGCCCGCCCTGCAGGCCGCACAGCAGGCCGTCCCGCGCCGGGACCACGAAGCCCACCTGGCGCGGCGTGCTCCACTCGCGCCGTGCGCTGCCGTCGGCGGCGCAGCGCAGAATGCGCTGCCCCTTGATATCCACAAAATACACCGAGGCGGTCGGCGCATGCCATAGTGCGCCCTCACCCAGGACGGTGCCTGCTTCCCACACACAAACCAGTTCCGTCACGTTCATGCTCCGTACCATCCGGCATCGACAAAGTAATTGCGGCCGGTGCAGCGCGCCGCGCCGTCCGAGGCCAGGAACAGCGCCATCGCGGCCACGTCCTGCACTTCGACCCGCTGCGGCAGGCACTGCCCTGCCAGGATACGCTCTTCCTCTTCCGGGGTATGCCACAGCGCGATCTGGCGCGGCGTGCGTACCGCGCCGGGAATGATGCAGTTGACGCGGATGCCGTCCTTGCCGAGGTCGCGCGCCAGGCCGTGCGTCATGCCTTCGATGGCGGCTTTGGCCGTCATGTACAGGCTCAGATTGGGCAGCGCCAGGTGCCAGGAGATCGAACCCATGTTCAGGATCACGCCGCCGCCCGCGCCGCGCATGCCGCGTACGGCGGCCTGGGCGCAGAAGAACTGGTGGCGCAGATTGACCGCCATGCGCTGCTCCCAGTAGGCAGGGGTGACTTCATCCACGGTGTGGCGGTCGTCGTTGGCGCAATTGTTAATCAGGATATCGATCGCGCCGGCCTGCCGCTCGATCTCGGCAAAGGTGCGCGCCACCGCCTCCAGGTCGGCCATATTGCAGCGCAGGTAGACCGGCGGTTGGCTGGCGCCGCGCAGATCCTGCGCCAGCCGGGCCGATTCGGCCTCGGCGATATCAAGGAAGAACACGCGCGCGCCCTGCCCGGCAAAGGCTGCCACGATCTCGGCGCCGATGCCGCTGCCGCCGCCGGTGATCACCACGCAACGCCCGGTCAGGTCGGGATAGCGGGCGTAATCCGCGATTTTTTTTGCAGTGCTCACAGGCCGCTCCTCCACAGGCCGCGCGCGGACAGGTTGTCGAACAAGGCGCGCAGGCCGAAGGTCCAGGGGGCGATCTGGTCGCTGCGCTGGACCTGATTGACCAGGGTGCCCAGCGACGGGCTGGCAATGCTGACGCGGTCGCCCAGGTGATGGGTAAAGCCGGCGCCGGGTGCGTCGCGGTCCTTGGTGGGCGAGAACATGGTACCCAGGAACAGCATGAAGCCGTCCGGATACTGGTGATGTGGCCCGCAGGCCTGCGCCACCAGGTCGAGCGGGTCGCGGCTGATTTCGCGCATGCGGCTGCTGCCGGAAAGCTGGAAGCCATCGTCCTCGCCTTCGATCAGCAGGCTGACTTCGGCATTGCGGATGGTGCCGATGGTGAAGTGTTCATCGAACAGGCGGATGAAAGGGCCGATGGCGCAGGAGCCGTTGTTGTCCTTGGCCTTGCCCAGCAGGAGCGCGCTACGGCCTTCGATATCGCGCAGGTTGACGTCGTTGCCCAGGGTGGCGCCCAGCGCCACGCCGGCGCTGTTCACCGCCAGCACGATCTCCGGCTCGGGATTGTTCCAGCGCGATTCGGGATGCAGGCCCACGGCCGCGCCATGGCCGACCGCCGACATCGGCTGCGACTTGGTGAACACCTCGGCATCGGGACCTATGCCCACTTCCATATACTGCGACCACAGGCCGCGCGCCATCAGGTCGCCCTTCAGGCGCAGCGCTTCCTGCGAGCCGGGACGGATCTCGGACAGGTCGGCGCCGATGTGGGACTGGATCTCCTCGCGCAGGCTGGCGGCGCGCGCAGGATCGCCCTTGGCGCGCTCCTCGATCACCCGCTCCAGCAGGCTGACGGCAAAGGTGACGCCGCAAGCCTTGATCGCCTGCAGATCGCAAGGCGCCAGCAGGCTGACGCCGCCGATTGCGCTTTTCATCAAATCGGTCAGCTTGCCCAGGCGCTCGCCGTCGGCATGCGCCACCACGCGGCGCAGGTCGGCGCGCTCGAACAGCGCGGACACGGTCGGTGCCTGCGCGGTGATATCGAACACCTCGCCCTGGCGCACCACCACCACCGCGGGCCCGGCGCCCTCGCGCCAGACCCGGCCTACCAGCAGCGCCCGCTCCACATCGGCGGGCAACATCGTATTCGTCACTTGATTCGTCTCCTTGCTTGGGTTAGATGTCTGACGATTGAAATGTTGCCCTTTGACCCAGTCATCCGCAATTATGAAACTCACCAATTCCAGTCATGATTCCGCATACTCATTGCAGGCTGATGCGGTACACCGTGCTCTGGCGATAAACCTGGCCGGGCCGCAGGATGGCGGTGGCCGCCAGTTCGCTGTTGAGCTGGTCCGGAAAGGCGCCCGCCTCCAGGCAAAAGCCGTCGTAGCGGGCGTAGGGACGCGCGGCGCGGCCACGCACGCCATCCAGGTAATTGCCACTGTAGAATTGCAGGCCGGCCTCGGTGGTCGACACCTGCAGGCAGCGCCCCGAGCCGGGATCGACCACCCGCGCCACTTCGCGCAGCGCGCCGCCCTGCCCGTCCGCGCGTCCACGGATGGCGTAGCAATGGTCAAAACCGCCCGCCAGGCGCAGCTGCTCGTCCGGCCAGCACAGGCGCGCCCCAATCGCCGCCGGTCGGCGGAAGTCAAACGGCGTGCCGCCCACCGGGGCCATGCCCAGCGGGATGCCGGTGGCATCGGTGGCCAGGTAATAGTCGGCGTCGACCTGCAGCATGTGGTCGCCGATGTCGGCGCTGCCGCCGTTCAGGTTGAAATAGGGATGGGCGGTCAGGTTGAGCGGGGTGGGCGCGTCGGTCACCGCCTCATAGTCGATGCTGAGAGCACCGTCGTCGCCCAGACGGTAGCGCACCTGGATCTGCACATTGCCGGGAAAGCCAGCCTCCCCGGCGGGCGAGCGCAGGCGCAGCAGCACTTCCTGCGGCTGCGCCTCGCCGTCCCAGCGCAGCGCATGAAAGCCCTGCGGGCCGCCATGCAGGTGGTTGCCGCGATCGTTGACCGCCACCTGCACTGCCGCGCCGTCGAGCACAAAGCGGCCGTGCGCAATGCGGTTGGCCCAGCGCCCCACCACCGCGCCCATGTAGACCTGGTTGTCGCGGTAGCTGGCCGGGCTGGCATAGCCCAGCACCACGTCGGACTGGCGCCCGTAGCGGTCCGGCGCCCACCATGACACCAGGGCGGCGCCGCGTTCGCTGATGGTCACGCGCATGCCGTCGGCATTGCGCAGGGTGAACAGCTGGTCTTCCGGCAGGCTGGCGCCGCCGGCATCTGAAGAGGTGGCAATCATTACAGGGGGATTCCTTCAAAGGGGACGGGCGGCGTGTAGCGCTCCTGCGCGGCGTCCCGCTGGTAGGTGCGAGGGGTGCAGCCCAGCTCGCGCTTGAACACCAGGTGCATGTACTGGCTCGAGGTGAAGCCGCATTTGAGCGCGACATCGGCCAGGTTGCAGTCGCCGCGCGCCAGGATGGCGGTGGCCGCTTCCAGCCGGAAACGCAGGATCTCGTCATGCACGCTGTAGCCAAGCTCGCGGCGGAAATACGCTTCCAGCGAGGAGCGCGAGATGCCGACATAGCCGGCCACCTGGTCGGTGCGGATGCCCTGGCAGGCGTACTGGCGGATGAAATGGCGCGCCCGCATCACATAGGGATGCTTGGTCGATTCGTGCTTACTGGAAGCCATGACATTGATCCCGGACGGCGGCACCAGGATGCAGGAGCCGGACAGGCGCACCCCGTGCAGCATCTGGTCCAGCAGGTGGGCGGCGGTGCGGCCCATTTCCTGCGCGCCCTGGATCACCGAACTGAGCGGAATGCGGGTCAGCATGCGCGCCATCGGGTCGTTGTCGATACCGATCAGGGCGACCTGCTCCGGCACCGCAATACCGGCCAGCATGCAGGCCTGCAGCAGCTGGCGCGCGCGCGCATCCGTGACGGCGATGATGCCGACCGGTTTGGGCAGGCTGTTCAGCCAGGCGATCTGCTGCTGCACCGCCTCGTCCCAGGACTGGGCGCTGGTGGCCAGGCCGCGGAAGATCTCCACCTCAAAGCGTTCGCGCCGCATCAGCGCCTCAAAGGCGCGCTCGCGCTCTTGGCCCCAGCGGTTGCCCTCCGCCTGCGGCAGCGAGAACAGGGCGAAGTGGCGCAGGCCGGCCTCGATCAGGTGATCGTAGGCCAGCTTGATGAGCTTGAAGTTGTCGGTGGCGACATAGGGCACCCCGGCCGGGTAGTCCGCCTCGTTGGCGTAGGAGCCGCCCACCGCCACCACCGGAACCCGGCTGTGCGCCAGGGCGGCCGCCACGGCAGGGTCGTCAAAATCGGCGATGATGCCATCGCCCTGCCAGTTCTCGATGCCCGGCAGGCGCAGGCGGAAGTCTTCCTCCAGGAACAGGTCCCAGGAGCTGCGCGTACTCGCCAGATAGTCGGCAATGCCGGTGATCACGTCCCGGTCAAAGATCTTGTTCGCATTGAACAACAGGGCGACGCGATGGGTTTTCTTCAGTGCCGGCATGATGGGCTCACTGCACTGGCAAAGGTGTGATCACCGCCGCCGGGCCATCCAGCTCCAGCGCGACGATGGTATCCATGGCGCTGCGCGCCGCCGGCGGCAGGGACAGCTCGATGCCCCGGCTGCTCTGGCGGAAGCCGGCCTGGCCGCCGGTGAGCGCGGTGGCGCGCAGCACCCTGGCTGGAATCGCCGGCAGCAGCAGCGGCCCCTGCGGCCAGTTCAGCACGTGCACATAAATGGTCTTGCCATGGTGGGTGGAGACGCCGTAGGCACCCGGCAGGAAAGGCCCGCCGCGCGTGGCGTAGATGCTCTGGCCGTACTGGCCCAGCCATCGGCCGATCTCGCGCAGGCGCGCCGCCTGCGGCGCATCGATGCGGCCGTCCGGCCCCGGCCCCACGTTGAGCAGCAGGTTGCCATCGCGCCCCACCACGTTGACCAGCAGGCGGATGTAATGCTCCAGCGGCTTGGGCCGCATATTCGGCTGGTAGCCCCAGGCGCCGGCAAGGGTGGTGCACAGCTCCCACGGGTGCTGGTTGTCGAAGTCGCCCAGCGCACCGTCGCCTTCGCGCGAGTGGAAGTCTTCCGGCATGTCGGCGCGGCCGTTGATCAGCACGTCCGGCTGCAGCTTGCGCAGCATGGTGTGGACCTGCTCGTGCTGCCAGCTGAAGCCGCCATGGTAGTGCTTGCCGGACGCGCGCTTGGCCCAGCCGACGCCGGACTCGGCGCCGTCCCAGTCGCCGCCAAAATCGAGCCAGTCGGCCTCGCCGCCATCGAACCACAGCACGTCGATCTTGCCGTAGTTGGACAGCAGGGCCTTGACCTGGCGGTGGTATTGCTCGCGCATGGCCTCGGCGCTGGGGCGCTGCAGGTCGGGGAAGAAGAATCCCGGGTAGCGCCAGTCCAGCGGCGAATAGTACAGCCCCACGCCCAGTCCGGCCTTGCGCACCGCCTTGACATAGTCGGCCACGAAATCGCGCCGGGCCGCGCTGTTGACGCTGGTGTAGGGATTGGCGCCGTCGTCGAACAGGGCGAAGCCGTCATGGTGGCGCGCCGTCAGCACGGTGTATTTCATGCCGGCGGCCTTGGCCAGCTCGGCCCAGGCGTCCGGGTCGAAGCTGGCCGGCTTGAACTGGTCGGCCAGCTTGGCGTACTCGTCGACGGGGATCTTCTCGTTCCACTGCACCCATTCGCCACGGCCCGGAATGGCATACAGGCCCCAGTGGATGAACATGCCGAAGCGCGCCTCGCGCCACCAGTCGATGCGTGCGTGCGCTGCGGCGGCCACCTCGCCTGCGCCCGCCAGGGGCAGCGCCAGCAGCAAGGCCGGCACCGTGGCGGCGATACAACGTCTAAGCCAATGAATCCGAGCGCGCATAGCTTCCACCTCTCAAGAAAAAAACAGGCCCATTGTGTTCAACGGGCCTGTTCGTCGCAATTACGAAAATCGCCAAGGCGGGGAATCAAATTCCTTTATTGCAGGTCTCCCACGATCACCCCGCCCCGGGCGGCGCCGATGTAGACGCGGCCGAAGATGCGCATATCGCCGCTCACGTAGTTGACGCCGCCCCACTGGTGCTGGTCATCGTTGATGCGGGCCCAGCTGGCGCCGCCGTCGAGCGACTGGTAGATGCCGTAGACGTTGTTGATCTTGCCCGAGATGTACAGCGCCGGATAGGTCTTGCCCGCCGCCGCCATGCCGAAGCCGACACCGTAGGCCGCCTGCACATTGGCGATCTGCACCGGCGCGCTGCCCGCGCCGTTGATGTGCCACAGCCCGTTGGCGTTGGCCAGCCACAGGTCGCGCCGTACCGTGCCGGGCACCGAGGCCAGCTGGCTTTGCGCATTCCAGCTCGGCAGCACCGGCAGCCCGCCATAGATGGCCGCGAAGCTGGCGCCGCTGTTGGCGCTCTCCAGGATGGTGCCCTGCGAATAGTCATAGGTGTAGAAGTAGCCGTTGGCGGCCTTGTCGGCAATCGGGTTGAAATAGCTGCCGGACCAGACCGATCCGGTCACTGGATAGCCGCTCGAAGCCGTCCAGCTGGCGCCGCCGTTGGTCGAGAAGTAGGCGCTCTGCCCGCCCGGCACCCACAGGATGGCGCTGCCGGTGGCCGACAGCGCGGCCCGGCCGGTGTCCGAGGTGGAGAGCACCGGGCTGCCGGTGGACTGGTGCCAGGTCACGCCATTGTCCTGCGACAGCATCAGGGCGTTGCCGCTGGCCTGGGTGCGCGCCACCAGATTGGTGTTCAGCGCCGCCACGTCAACCCCGTAGTTGGACGAGCTGGGGTTGCTGTAGTAGCCGCTGACCGTACCGAAGTTGGTGTCATAGCGGGCGCCGGCCACGTCGCCCAGCGGAGTGAACAGGTGCGCGCCGGTGGCTGGCGAGACCAGCGGCGCATACAGCCCGGTTTCCTCGATGCCGCTGACGTTGAAGGACCAGGCCACCGCACCGCTGCCCAGGCTGTTGCTCTCCCACAGGCCGTAGCCGGTGTTGTAGATGGCATTGTTGGAATTGAAGGGATCGATCTCGACGTCGCTGATCCAGTGCCCCATCTTGCCCGCCAGCGAACCGCCGTAGTAGGCGGCGACCCAGGGATTATTGGGCGCCGCATGGCTGCTGATGGCGTTCAGGCCGGTCCAGGTGGCGCCACCGTCGGTCGATTTGTACAGGTCGTCCCCGCTGGACCAGCGGTCGATAGTCGACACCACGATGGTATTCGGATTGCGCGGGTCGAGCGCCAGCGCGCTGTAGCCGAACTGCCAGGAACTGGTGGGCGCCGCCGGGGTGATGTTGGTCCAGCTGTTGCTTGCCGTGGTCAGCTTGTAGACGCCGCCGGACGAGACGCCGTTGGGACCGAGCCCGTTGGAATACGACATGAACAAATGGCCGTTACCGTCCAGCGCGGCGCGCACCGGCATCAGGCCGGCCGGGCCGCCGCTGACGGTGGACCAGCTCACGCCGCCGTCGGTCGAGCGGTACAGGGTGTCGCCCGTGGTGGCGGCCAGGCCGACATAAATGGTGCGGCTGGCCGTGCCCGGCGAACCGCTGCTCTTGTCGAACAGGACGAAGGTAGTGCCAGCCGTGGTGGGGAAGCCGGCCACCTGGCTCCAGCTCACGCCGGAGTCGGTCGATTTGTACAGGCCGTCCTGGTTGGTGCCCAGGAACAGGATGCTGCCCTTGTTGGGGTCGACCTGCAGGCGCTCGCCGGTGCCGCGGCCGTCGGAGTTGCCGCCCAGGTGGATGGTCAGCTCGGTGCGCGACCAGGTGGCGCCGCGGTCGCTGGAGCGCAGGATGGCGGCGTTGCGGCCCCAGGACGGCAGGTACATGCCAGCCGCCACATACAGCTTCTGCGAATCGTTCGGATCGAGCGCCAGCGCTTCGCCGCCTTCCAGCTGGTTGTCGTCACGGTTCAGGTCGTCGTTCAGCGGAATCCAGGTGGACGAGCCAGGGTCGCGCCGGTACACGCCACCCACGTCGGTGCGGATATAGACCAGGCCCTGCACGGTCGGGTGGTAGACGATGCCGGTGATATAGCCGCCCGCGCCGAACAGCGCGTTCGACCAGGCATAAGTGCCGCTGGTACGCGGCTTGGCGGGGGGCTGCACCGTATTCTGGGTGGTGTCCGTGCCCGTGGCCGTGCCGGGCGTTGCGCCGGCGCCGCCGGGAGTGCTGACGACGCTGGCCGCCTGCTGGCTGACGGCAGCGGGCGTGTCGCCGGTTCCGCTAGCGCCGCCACCGCAGCCGGCCTGCAACAGCAAGGCCAATAAACCTGCCGATCCGAAGGCGCGCGCGCGCCAGTGTGCCGCTTGTGCTTGTCTCAGAGTTTGCATGTGTTTTCTCACTATTAGAATGAACGGAATAAGCGCTCAGGCCAGTTGTGGCAGGACGCCAGCACTGGACCCGAGAACCATTCTGTTGCGCACGATTGAGCGCAGCAATCATGAAAACCCTCAAGCAGTCCTACGAAATTGGCGGGCGCGCAGCGGGCGCTGCCTTTCGCGTCAACGGCAGCCCGGCAAGGAAACTTCGAGCGGCGCGCCGGCCGCCACCACGCGTACGCCCGCCCGCGCAGGTGTGGCCGCGCAGCGCACGATAAAGGCCTGCTCGCGGCGCATGCCAGGGAAGCTGCCCTGCCAAGGGGCGATGCCCAGCTTGCCGCGCGCCTGGTCCCAGCTGAAGCGCCGCAACGCATATTCGCCCTGGGCATACGCTTGGCCGTCGCCGGCGTCGTCGTACAGTTCGAAGCTGCCGTCGCGGCCGGGATATACGCGCAGTTCGATCGCCGCATCGCTCTTCTGATCCGCATACTGCAACTCGGGGCCGAGCGGCAGGATGCTGCCGGCGCGGGCGAACAGCGGAATGGTCGCGATGCCGGCCTTGGCGGCGACCACCTTGCCACCCGTATAGCGCCTGCCGGTCCAGAAATCAAACCACTCATTTCCGGCCGGCAGATAGACCCTGCGCACCTCGGTGTTGGGCGTCATCACCGGCGCCACCATCAGCGCCTGGCCGAACATGTACTGATCGGCGGTGGCGACGGCCTGGGCGTCGGCGCGGAAGTCCATCGCCAGCGCGCGCATCATGGTGCCGTGACGGCTGCTCACGTCCCACGACGCCGAATAAATATAGGGCAGCAGGAGGTAGCGCAGCGCGGTGGTGTCGCGCAGGATCTTCTGCGTGGCCGGGGCGAAGCGCCAGATCTCCTTGCTTTCGCCGGTGCCGTGCACGCGGAACATCGGATTAAAGGCGCCGAACTGATACCAGCGCGTGTACAGCTCGGCATAGCCAGGATCTGCCGGATCGCCGCCGAAGAAGCCGCCAATATCGGCCGACCAGTACGGAATGCCGCTCAGCGTAAAGTTCAGCGCCGCCGGCAGCTGCGCGCGCAATACGTCCCAGGTGCCCATGGTGTCGCCCGACCAGGTGATGGCCGCGTTGCGCTGCTGGCCGCTGTAGGCCGAACGGGTCAGGATGAAAGGCCGCTTGGCCGGCGCGTCGTGCGCCGTGCCCTCGAACACCGCCGTCGTATGCAGCAGGGGATAGGCGTTGTACACCTCCTTGCCGGGACCGGCGGCGGTGGCCACCTCGCGCATCTGGCCCCACCAGCCGCCCAGTTCGGCCTCGCTGGCGTCCAGCCACCAGCCATCCCAGCCGGCCTGGCCCAGGCTGCGGCCGATCTGCTGCCAGTACAGCTGCCGGCCGGCTGGCGAATAGGCGTCATACCATCGGCCTTTGCCTTCCGGGTAGACGTTGTTGTACAGCTGGGGATACAGGGCGCCCGCCGCTTCCAGCTGGGCGGCGTTGCGCGTGCCGGCGTCGAACCTGGCCCACACGGAAATGATGGCGTGCACATGCTGCCCATGCAGCGTGTCGAGCATGCCCTTCGGATCGGGATAGCGCGCCGGATCCATCTGGTGCTCGCCCCAGGCGCCCGGGGTCCAATACTGCCAGTCCTGCACCACCGCATCCAGCGGCACCTGCATGGCGCGGTAGCGCGCGGCGATGCCCAGCAGCTCGGCTTGGCTCGCATAGTGCTCCTTCGACTGCCACAGACCCCAGGTCCAGCGCGCCATCATGGGCGCACGGCCCGTCAGTTCGCGGTAGCCGGCCACCACCTCATCCGGCTCCGGTCCGAGGATGAAGTGATAGTCGACGCCCTGCCCGGCCTCAGAGTGGATGGATAAGGGATAGTGTCCGGCCGGCAGCCCGGCCTCGACCTGGGTGACGGCGGCGTTGTTCCACAGGATGCCAAAGCCTTGCGGCGTCATCAGCATCGGCACCGCCACGTCGCGGTTGGCCTGCTGCAGCCGCACCGCAGTACCCCGATAGTCGAGTTTGCCGTTCTGGTGCTGGCCGAGGCCGAACACCGGGCCGCTGTAGTCGAAGCCCTGCATGACGCCGGCTGACGAGACGTCACGCCCCGCCTCGGCCAGCAGCAGCTTGCCCTGCGTATCGTAGAAGCTGACGGCGCCACCGGCCTTGGCCACGCGCACCTGCAACGCCGCAGTCGCCAGTTGGTAGTAGTCCGGCATTTCGCTGCTGGTCCAGTTCACCTTGCCCGGCTGGCCGATGACGGCCGGGTTGTAGTTGCCGTCCCATCCCGCCGCCGGGCCAGCCAGCACATGCACAACGCGCTCGCTCCACGGCTCGATGCGTACCATGCCTTGCGCGGTTGCCACCTGCAGGCCGGCGTTCCGGGCCATGGCCGGGGTGAATGCCGCGCACAGGGCGACCAAAGACATTGCCACAGCCGTGGACAGGATTTTCTTCATCGGGAACATTCCTGGAATAAAAAGACTTTAATTCTATCCAGCCATCCCCCGGCCACAACTCCCCGCCACTGCTTTTATTCAAATTTGTTATACCAATTGAGACTTTTAATATTTGACTGAAACCTTGCAAGACCGAAAAATCGGACCACGACCTTGTCCACAACGATAAAACATCATGACGGAGACACAACGCATCGCCGCGCCCCTGCTGGCGCTCACCTTCGGCTGCCTGGCGATGGCAGCGGCACATGGCGCAAGCGACCCGCTGACCCCAAGCGCCGGCTGGAGCGCCTACACCGCCGGCCAGGGCGCGACCCCGCCGATGGGCTGGAACAGCTGGAACGCCTTCGCCACCAATATCGACGAGGACAAGATCCTCGGCTCGGCCCAGCGCATCCTCGACAGCGGCCTGGCCGCCAAAGGCTACCGCTACATCAACCTGGATGACGGCTGGGTGGCGCACCGCCGCATCCCGGACGGCCGCTTGCTGATCCGGCCGGAGCGCTTCCCCTCTTCCGTGACACCCGCCGGCAGCAGCTTCCGCCCCTTCACCGACAAGCTGCACAGCATGGGCTTCAAGGCCGGCATCTACTCCGACCTGGGCCGCAACACCTGTTCCCAGGCCTATACCCCCGACAACCCCGACCTGCCCAAGGGCAGCGTGCTGGAACGCGAGGTCGGCCTGTACGGCCGCATCGACCAGGATATCGCGCTCTACTTCAGCGACTGGGGCTTCGACTACATCAAGGTCGACGGCTGCGGCGCGCGCGCCTTTGGCGCCAACGAGGACAAGGTGCGCTCCGGCCAATACCGCGCGCTGGCACCGATCCTGCATATGGAGTCGGTCAGCCGCTCCGACATCCCGGCGGTGCAGGCCGAGTTCGCCCAGATTAACGCCGCCCTGCAACGCAACCGGCCGAACGGCGACTACCTGCTGTCGCTGTGCATCTGGGGCGCGGGCGACGTGCGCGCCTGGGGTAAAAACGTCGGCAACATTTCGCGCACCAGCGACGACATCACGCCGGCCTGGCCTCGTCTGCTGAGCAACTTCGACAGCGCGGCCAAGCGCGAGCTGTACGCGCACCCCGGCAGCTGGAACGATCCCGATATGCTGTTCATCGGCAAGGGCGACTTCGATGCCGAGCACCTGGTGGAGGCGCGCTCGCACTTCGCGCTGTGGGCCATGCTCAGCGCGCCGCTGCTGATCGGCGCCGACCTGCGCAGCACGCCGCAGCCGCTGATGGACATCCTGGGTAACGCCGACATCATCGCGCTCGACCAGGACCCGGCCGGCAACCAAGCCACCCTGGCCTACGATGTCAACGACCTGCAGATCCTGGTCAAGCAGCTGGCCTCCGGCCAGAAGGCGGTCGCCATCTTCAATCGCGGCGTCACGGCGATCGATGCCGAACTGACCGCCGAGCATCTCAAGCTGCGCAAGGACGCGCCCATTACCCTGACCGACCTGTGGTCCAAGGAGAACCTCTCCTTCACCGGCGAGACCAAGCTGCACGTGGCGCCGCGCGAGACGCGCATCTTCCGCGTGCAGGGTACGCGGGCGCTGGCCGACGGCCTGTATCTGTCGGAGCAGACGGGCAGCGTCAATCCGGCCGTGGATGGCGTCACCACCCCGGTGGTCGATCCCACCCTGTTCCGCTCCTCGTTCGCCTGGACCGGCACCAAGGGTCCGGGCGAGCGGCCCATGTATGCCGGCTGGGGCGGCGCGCGCGCCGACAGCGCGCCTTACGGGCAGCGGCTGCAGATCGCCGACAAGCCTTACGAAACCGGCATCGGCATCCTGGCCAACTCGCGGCTGGAAGTGCGTAACCATGGCTACCGCCGCTTCAGCGCGCTGGTCGGCGTGGACGATTCCGCCTCCGACCGCAAGCACGGCGTCACCTTCCTGGTCTACGGCGACGGCAAGCTGCTGGCCAAGAGCAAGGCGTTGAAACTGGGCCAGCCGGCGCAGGCCCTGAATGCCAATGTCTCCGGCGTCAAGGTGATCGAGCTGGTGGCGCGCAGCGCAGGCGGCAGCAACGAGCAGCTGCCGGTGAGCTGGGTCGAGGCCGCGCTGTTGTCGGCCAGGTGACACTGAATCCAAGAAACGATGGGCAGCGCGGGGCGAATCTTTTCCGCTCCGCGCTGTCAAAGCTCAAGACCCTGTGCGACATGCAACGCCATAGTTGAAGTCTCTCCACCGGAGGACCTATGGACACTGCATTGCGGATCAGTAAGGTTGAAGGCGCCTTGGAAACGAACCAAAAAGAGATTGATCGTCAGCACGATACGATCAGTGAGCTCCGCACCATCCTGCTGGAGCAAAGCACGCGCCATGACCAGCGTACCGATGAATTGCGCAAGGAAATGGCGGCGGGCTTCGAGCGGCAAGACCAGCGTACCGATCAATTGCGAAAGGAGATGGTGGCGGGCTCCGAACGGCATGGCCGTCACATCGACCTGCTGCGCGAGCACACCGACCGGCGCTTTGACCAGTTACGGCGAGAACTCGCGCTCAACTTGCACTGGATGATGGGCATCTGGATCACCACGATGGGATTAGTCATCGGGGTGGCCGGCAAAGCCCTCGGCTTGTACTAGGATCATATTTTACGGCGGCGCGCCACCCAACCCATCAGTCCCAGGCCTGCCAGCAGCATGGCGCCGGTTTCCGGTTCCGGCACGGCGGTCACGCTGACATTGTCCACCATGCCATCGGTATTGATGGTGTTGACGCTGGTGTCGCGGAACAGCAGCTGGGTGCTATTGCTGCTGGCAACGAAGGTGAAGGAGTATGGCGAAACCAAAGCCGCCTGGTTGTAGGTGCCATACGCGCTCACGTCCTGGGACCCCAGCACCGACGCGCCATCCAGTGCCGCCACCGTCATGGTTTGCAGCGCGGTGCCGGAAATGGCGCCATACGCGAACTTGACCGTGTAGGTCGTGCCAGCCTCCGTACTCAGGTTCTGGTACATCGTGCCGCCTGGCATATTGCCCCAGCCGAAGAAGGCCGCCGCCACCCCGTTCGCCGCAGGATAGCCGCTGCCGTCAATGCCGCAGCAAGCGATATACGCCGAAACAGGCGCAAAGCCGACGGTGTCGGTGGTGCCCCAGCCGGCACCGCCAGCTTCGAAGCCGCCGTTGGTCACCAGATCGGCCGCGCTGGCGCCCGCCGCAACGCCTGCTGCAACCAAAGCCAGCAAGCTGGCGGCAATCATCTTTTTCATCATCATGCTCCTCCGGAAAATGCGTGCAAAAAAAGACATTAGATATCAATATTACACCAAACTCATCATCCAAGGGGCGCCGGCGCTTACTGGTCCCACTTCCTTAACAACCGCTCAAGCTCGCCGCTGTGCGCCAGGACACAGTTCATCCATCGTCGCGCGCTTACCATTCCAGGCTTCGCGCAGCGCCTCCAGGGCGACATCCAGACCGATCTTGTTGCGAAACTTAAAGCAGTCGGCGACCGTCTTCGCCACGCCGAATACACGCACCGGCGTGCCCGCGACATCGACTGTTTCCACGCCCTCGGCCATTGCCGGCCCGGACATGCGGATCAAGCGTAGCGACGGCTCGTCGAAGCGCGGCGCATGGGCTTTGTGCGGTATGGCAAGCCATACGTCGGATGACTGCTACGTCGTCAGGTCGTGGCAGCGCAGCGCGGACAGCAGGCATAGCACGCCACTGTCACTACGCGCGGCTACTTCGGCAAAGCTGTCGTAAGCGGATGCTGTGCGTTCGGGCAAGGCATACAAGCGATGCTGTCCACGTCTCGCGTACGCAGTACGCCCTTGGATCGCGCCAGATTAAGAATGAGGTCGGACTGGTGGCTCATCGCGTCAGTCTACACATTAACGCCATTTCCTTGATTTGAAATGAAAAACCCGTCAACCTCAAAGAAGTTGACGGGTTTAAATGTTTCCTGGCGGAGACGGTGGGATTCATATTCAATCGCATTACAGAGTGAAGAAAGCGATATCTTGAGGCACCGGACAGTCCCGCGACCCCAAAAACGACCCTCAAAATGCAAAGCTACAGCCGGGACCAAGTTAGACATGGCTACCTCCAGCCACGAAGTCTAGCACCGCCGGCCTGGCCTTCCTTGGTACCCAAGCCCTTTACGTTAAAATAACGGCTATACCATGGTCGGCAGAACGGAAGCGCGAAAATGCATGACGATTTTGAGCTGTTCGGTGTCCCCGCAGAAAATATTCTTGCAGCGCAGCGATGGGCGGAGAAGCAGCATAAGCGCCGCCAGTTTCATACACGCGTCCCTACCCGCAAAGAAGTCTCTACCTTGCCAGTCGAAACCTTGACGCCCTTGCTGGTCGGCTGGATGGTGCACAGCCCGATTGAAATTGTCCCCAGCCGAATTCAGATAGAACAGGTAATTTCGCTTCTTAAACAGCGTGACGACACCGAAAAATTGGAGAAGCTGCTAAAGATGTGCACAACTTATGCTCAAAATCAGTAGCTAGGTCGTCGTTCCACGATGGCTGACTCCCGAGCGCAAGGCGCGGCTAAACGACTCCGGAGCACGGAGAAGCCCGATATCATTGCAAGCCACTAGCATTACTTCCAATCTAGCGACTCCCGGCGCCTGAATGCCTGCGCAAGTAGTCGAGAATGAGGCGATCAAGTTCTGCGATCGATTTTTCCCCTAGCCCATCGATAAAATGGATGCGCCAGTACGCAGCGCTCCTGTTTTCCCAATATTCCAGCACGGTCGGCAAAGGAATATGGGCATCATCCATGCCCCGCAGAACCACGTTACTCAATCTGGTGGACACACCTGGATTCTGTGCAAGAAACTCGGCAAACGAAATGTTTAACCTACTCGTTAAAGGGTTTGTTTCCAAATCGGTCCTCAGCGTTAGTTGTAAAAATCTGCCCCGGCACCTACAAAAGAGTTATGCGAAGCGACATGCAGAGAATCGTACCCTCCGGGGCTCAGCTTACTGATTACAGCTTGGAAAGAAATCGCGCTCAAAGCTTTATTGTAGCGATTTGTGTACCGCTGTGGACCAGACACGCTTCGACATCCTGTGCGGACTTCCGGCCGGTATAAAGGTGTCTATCGAAGCACTTTTTAATCTGAAAGGCGTCAACCATGAAAGCAATCCATATCCTGATCCTCGCCACACTGGTGGGCAGCGCCGCGCTCGCGCAGGCCCAGAGCACCGTCATGTCCGGTCTGACCCGAACGGACGTCCTGCGGCATGACGTCAGCATCGAAGGCCGTGAGGTCATCCAGGTGCGCGTAGGCTTTGAGCGCGGCACTGCAGCCGCTTACCACTCGCATCCTGGTGAAGAGATCGCCTATGTACTGGAAGGCACGATGGAATACCAGTTCGAAGGCCAGCAACCTCAAGTTCTGAAAGCGGGAGACGCCCTGTTCATTCCCGCCGGCACCAACCATTCCGCAAAGAATATCGGCGACGGCAAGGCGATTGAGCTGGCCACCTATTTTGTCGATAAAGCCAAGCCACTCGTTGTTCCCGCTAAATAAATCAGCCCGTTAGCGACACTCTGCCCCACCGTTTGAACAACTT